>Ga0209536_100000341_pt1 | contig 74553 bp, 69 predicted proteins | sample DeeMarSeWOR28_12_FD_187461 | JGI IMG/M metagenome (GOLD analysis project Ga0209536, IMG submission 187461) | Marine sediment microbial communities from White Oak River estuary, North Carolina - WOR-2-8_12 (SPAdes) (version 2) | ecosystem: Environmental > Aquatic > Marine > Intertidal zone >...
TTGCAGGATTTTTTCAAAAAGGTTTATTCAAAACCAGAAATGACAGATATTATTTGGCTGCATGCTTTTCGAATACTTCCCACCAGAATGATGAGACAGCAAATGTTTATGGGACCTGGTGGAGCTATGTGGACCGGAGATGAAAACCATTATTTGAATTGGATTCAAATGTTTTCAGATTTGGGAGATAAATTAAATATTGAACATTCACTTGGTTTCATTACTCCCTTGGATCATGGTAAGTTTGCATATATGGAATATGATTATTATTATGATCATAATGATTCTGACGAATGTAGTAGGATAAGTAAAATTGTTGTTGACTCAATGGAACAATCTTTGGTAATGGGAAAAGTTCTTACAATTCTTAATTATTTATTCAAAGGTATATATCGAAAAGAACATGTTTTATATCCACTGGCTGAAGGCATTTCAAAAGAAGAACAAGAATTATTTATTGAGCTGCTAGAAACAGTATTAGGAGGGAAATTATAATGGTAAAATTTTTGTCAGAAGCGTGGATAGAAATTGGTAAAAATTATATGCTTGAAAAACTTGATCCAGTTAACGACCTTAAAAATATATCTACTTCTTTACTTGGAGTTGTAGAACATATTCCTCCTAATGATTCTACGATGAATTTTTATCTGGAACTTAAAGAAGGAAAATTAATAGAATTTATTGTTAATTCTGGAGACACATATAAAGGGAAAGAAGCAATTTATGAAATAAGGGGTAACTATGGTACATACAAAAGTATTTTACAAGGTGAGATGAGTCTAGGTATTGCTGTATTAAAAAATAGGTTAAAATTAAAAGGAAGTAAAATGCAAGCTCTGAGGTTAATTAAACCACTAGATGGCATCATTGTTTCTTTAAGAGAGATCACAGATGAATTTTAAAGATAACGGATTAAAATAATATTAGAGGTAAAAAATTATGTCTTCGAAAAATGTAATAGATATGGAAATTTCAAAAAATAATGAAGCAATAAATATTGCAAAAAAAGGAACACACTGCGGAATGTGCAGAATTGATTTTCTTGGAACAGGTCTATGTCCTGCAGGTAAGAAAAACGGATATATTGCTTATTGGCCACAAGGTCGAATGGAAATATTTAACTCATTAAACTCAGGTCGTGTAAAACCTACAAAAAAACTTCTAGAAATCGTTGATTCATGCACCTTTTGTGGAATTTGTGATAAGCAGTGTAATTTTACCACTCAACTAAGACCGCAAAGAGTTCATGAGGCATTAAAAGAATATGCACACAATCTTAAGCAAAATGAATTTCAGAATGTTCCAACAGATGAAAAATTAAAAAAACTTCAAGAAATCGTTGGAGAAAAATGGGCAACAAATGACCCAATTATAATTGCATCATATAGAAGAAATATTGTCAATCCTGATAAAGAACTAAATTTCTATGTTGTAATGCCTGAAAACTCAAAGGAATTATCAGAGGTAATAAAATTTGCCAACACTAATAATCTGCAGTTTATGGCAAGAGGTGGTGGAACACTTTTTGCAATGGTCTCATCAACAGTTATGAAAAATGCAATGGGACTTGAAGATGGAATTGTTATCGATCTTTTAAGAATGAAAAAGCTAGAGATAAAACCAGATGATCTTACTGCTGTTGTTGGTGCGGGAATCACTGCATTTGAGCTTCAAAAAGAAGCATATAAACATGGCCTGAGAGCAAATGTTGCAGAGGCTGGTGCTCATATCTGTGCCAATCTTGCATCAACTGGTATATGCACAACATGGGGCAACACTTATGGTTGGGCTTCAGATAATTATATCGACGTTGAACTAGTTGATGAAGAGGGCAATATTTTCAATCACGGTGAAATGGAAATAAAAAATCCTTATTCAGTTGAACATGGGCTTACAAGTTTAAAATTATCACCACCTGGAATTCTAACAGAAGCAACAGTAAAACTTCATCCAATTTTTGAAGGTGAAGAGGCAGTGCTAATCCCATTTGATAATTTAAAAGATGCCCTAAAACTATCCCTAACACTTGCAAGACAGGATATCGGACTTTCTCTTGCAATTCTGTCTAGAAAATATCTTGCAGAATTTATCAGTCCAACTCCTCAGATTGCAAAGGATTTTGATTACATTGCTAAAAACTACATGAAACTCAACTATGTTGTAGATGTAATATGTCATAAAAACGATAAAAAAATTGTAGAAGATATGGTTGATTTTACAATAGATAAAGAAATGATGAAAACACTTATTCTAGGCTCTCCAAAACTTGCGTCTTTGAAGAATAGTGAATTTTTAAAGATGCTGTCTGAAGAAGAAAATCCTTGTAAAGCAATTTTTGCAGGACCAATGAGAAAACATCTGGAGCGAGGACTAGAAGCAACTCCTGAAAATATTTCAAAGATATACGATGAAGATTTACAGGCCTTCTTTAAAAAGATCTACTCAAAACCAGAAATGACAGATATTGTTTGGCTTCATGCATTCAGAATCTTTCCATCAAGATTGATGAGACAGAGGATGTTTATACCAAGAGGAGGAGTGATGTGGGCAACTGAAAAAATCATAACTGATTTTCATAATATGCTTAAAGATACTGGTGAAAAACATAATCTGGAAAATGCTCTAGGTTATATCAGCTTTTTAGAGCATGGAAAATTTGCAGTTCTTGAGTATGATTATTATTTTGACCATACCGATCCATCTGTTAGTAAAAATGTAAATAATGCAGTAATTGAATCTTTAGAAAGAACCCTTTCAATGGATGGCATAATTTCTGACTTACATTTCTACTTCAAGGGTTTACATAGAAAAGAACATATCTTATATCCTGTGCCAAAAGCAATAAATGAGGAAGAGAAGATTTTATTTAAAGAATTAATCGGAAGTGTATTAGGAGGTGAATAGAAATGGTAAAATTCCTATCAGAGGAATGGATTGAACAAAGTAAAAAATATATGCATGAAAAACTCGACCCAGAAAAAGACCTAAAAAATGTGACAACTTCTTTATTAAATATAATAGAACATGTTCCACCAAATGACTCCACAATGAACTTTTATTTAGAACTTAAAGATGGAAAATTAACAGATTTTGTTGTAAGTACCGGTGATACATTTGAAAAGGAAGCAACTTATGAGATAAGAGGTAGTTATGGTACTTATAAGGGTATTATTAAAGGGGATACGAACATGGCATTGGCTCTCTTGAAAAATAGATTAAAGCTAAAAGGAAGCAAAATAAAAGCCCTTAAATTAATAAAACCCCTTGATGGAGTAATTGCATCTTTAAGAAAAATAACAGATGAATTTGAAGAATAAAATAAATGAAGTGAAAAATATGTCAGCAGCAGAATTAGAATTTCAAAAAAGAATTGAGAAATTTATTCCGCCAAAAAAGGATTGGACACCGATTGATGAAGCTCTTTTCACATCAAATATCTATTTTGATAATTACGATAAAGTCAAAGACCTAACCTCAAGTGCAATAAAATACAGTTTCAACTACCATTTTGAAAATAACAATTTATATAAGAGACTTTGTGAGGTAAATAAAATCAATCCAAAACATATAAAATCAAAAGACGATTTTAATAAGATACCACTTCTACCAGATTCTTTTTTTAAGGACTACCCTGAAGGAAAAGGGTTTCTAAGTTGGCTTGAAAATATAATTACAGGTTCAATTTCGGTTCCACAATTTAAATCAGATGCACCTGACCATGATGAGGTAATTGAGGAGTTCAACAAAAAAGGAATAAGTATCATGTTTACAAGCGGTACCAGCGGTCGTTTTAGTTTTATTCCAAGAGATACCAGTTCATGGGATCGTTTAAAATACAATGCTATGAGATCAGTTGTTGAATTAATGGATTATGATCCCAACGATAAAGTCATTTTACTTATTCCAGATCCCCGACAGACCAATCTTACAATTGCAAGTCTATTTGGGATTGCCTTTGATTTGTACAAACCAGAAAATATCAATATCGCTCTTGAAGATACTAAGATCACAACCAAGTTTTTACGTATGCAACGAGCTGATGCAATAGGAATCAGAGAGAAAATAAAAGCTAAAGCAATTGCTAAATTAAGTCCAATAGTTCAGAAAAAATCTGATATTAGAATGATAAATCTACTTGAAAAATATGAAAAAGAAGGAAAAAGGATCAATATCGCTGGTCCTCCATTCTGGCTTAATAGAATTATGGAGAGGATGAAAAAGGAAGGAAAATCTGTTAATCTATCTGATAGCCAGGTTCTTACCGGTGGTGGTTGGAAGGCAGAGGAAGACAAACGCTCATCCGAAGAGACTTTCAGGGAGAAAGTAAGGGAAGTTTTAGGCATTCCTGATGATCGCTATCACGATGTCTATGCAATGTCTGAATGCAGTTCTGTTTTTTTAAGCTGCGAAGGACATTATAAACATGTACCACCAACAATTATTCCTCTAGTCTTGGATGAAAATCTAAGTCCCATTGGATATGATAAATTCGGCCGTTTTGCATTTATAGATCCTATTCCTAAAAGCTATCCAGGTTTCATCATAACTGGCGATAAGGTCAAGTTAATAGAAAAATGTCCGGTTTGCAGTCGTAAAGGACCTGTTCTTGATATTGAAGTATCTCGTCTTCCTGGTGTTGAAGGAAGAGGATGTGCAGCAGTAATGGCAGATTTAATGGAACAAGGAGAATGAAGAATGGTAAAATTTCCCTCAGATGAATGGATAAAAATATTTAAGGAAAAGCTGAATAAAAGTAAGTCCTATGAGCAAGTTGCTAAGGATTGGGAAGGTGATTTTCTCTTCATAATCACTCCTGATGAAGAGCTGAAGGAGGAAGTTGTTTTCTATGTTGATCTTTGGCATGGAAAATGCAGGGATGCATATCTGGTTAAAGGTAAAAAAACCGCAGCATTTGAATTCAAAGGACCTTATTCAAATTGGAAGAAAGTGATAAATAAGGAACTTGATCCAATAAGAGGACTTATCAGAGGAATGTTTACTGTTGAAGGTGATTCAAAAGTAATTCTTGACCAGTCCAAAGCAGCCCAAGAGCTTGTAAATACCGCTAGTACAATACCTGTTGAATTTGAGGGTTCTTAAATGGGAAAGACAATCGATTGTCATTTTTGGGACAAAAAACTAGGTCTTGATGATACACTTGAGTATATATTTGATGATATTGGTAACAATATTACACTTAAAAGACCTGTATTAACGGTAGAGGCACTTGATAAAATTATAAATAATCTCAAAGAGGCAAGAAAGAATTACCTTCTAAAAATCGATATTCCAACAGTTTTAGATGTAATAGGTAAGGTAACAGATCTTTGGATGGACCCTGAATACAAAGGCAGAAAGATTGCTAGAGAGGTTCTACCGACTGTTACTGGTTTTTCAGTTGAAATGATTGAATCCTGGGGATTTGATCATTTCATGAGCATTCTTAAAAAGGAAAACCTTCCATTGTCTGGAAAACTCCAACCTGAGAAGTATAAGCAATTTTCCAATTTAAACGATGGACTGGTCAGGGCATATGGTGAGCAAAATATAAGCCATTCAAATTATGAACCAGAGGTAATCGGCCATATTTGTGCAGGAAATATACTAGGAATTGCTGCCTTTGAAATGATACTTGACAAGCTCATTGATGCTGCATCTTGGATAAAGGTTCCAAGTGAAGAACCTGTATTTGGTGCTCTCTATGCAAAATCAATTGAGGAAATTGACCCACAGCTTGCAAGTAGTATAGCAGTTTTACCTTTTGGAGGGAAAGATAAGGAAGCCAGAGATTTTCTTTTTTCAAAATCAAACATTGTTCGCGCAACAGGAGGTGAACAAGCCCGTATCAGCCTTACGACTCTTGCAGAAAAATTCAATGTTCCAATGTCGGGACACTGGCATAAGTTCAGCTTTATAACACTTGCAAGGGATTATATGGATGAACGTGCAAGTCAGATTGCTGAACTAGTATCTCTTGACGTAACTGCATGGGACCAACAAGGATGTTTTTCACCACAGGAGATCTTTGTTGAAACTGGCGGAGAGGTAGATCCACTAAATTTTGCTGAGCTTCTTGCTGAAGAAATGGAGACAACATCTATTGCACTTCCCAAAGGGGTTAATTCTGGTAAAATGCAGGTGCTTGATGGTTATCATCAATATTTTAAAAAAGAGATGATGGGCGAACCTGTGAAGATATTTCCATCAGCAACACATCAATGGCTTATTATTTATGATGCAACAACTGAAAATATAGAACCTTCACCACTTTTTAGAGTAATTAGGGTAAAACCAGTTGAAGATATAATGCAAATCCCAAAACTAGTAAAACCTCTTGGGCAATTTTTACAAACAGTTGGAGTTGCAATTCCAAACAATCGCTTGTTACCATTTGCCGATGCGATTGGTGAGGTTGGTGCAACAAATATTCGTGCAATAAGCAGTATGACACTGCAAAAACCATGGGAACCTTGGGATGGAAGATTTCCATTGCATGAACTTTTTGAGCATGACAATATCCGTTGGGTAAGTATCAGTACAAGGGACATTGATAAAGAAATAAAAGAAGCATTGGAAAGAAAACGATCAATAGTTGACAATCGCCTTGATACAATTCATCAAAGAGATCGATCATCACTAGATTTGAAGTAATATTTATTCTACTTTTTTGAATCTTGTTCCAAGTTTTTTCATAACTTTTGGCAGAGTTGTATACTCCATATCAGCCATTGGTAAACGATGCGGTTCAAATGGTCCATGTCTTCTCATGTAATCCGTAATATGCTGAGCTTCTTTTCTTGTGATATCAAAAGCTGGATCATCAAATAGATCAACTGGCTTAGTAATTTTCCCTTCTCTAAGCTGAAATCCTAATGCAACAACCCTTGGCGGACCGTCAAATCTTGTGCACTGTGCATCCTTGATTGATACAGGCATCAATGGACCGTTATGAGATCCCCTCATCCAACCAGATACAAGATGACCTAATGAAAATCCTTCAAGTACCTCTCCAACTGCTGGCAGTCCAGATTGCGCGCGTACAATACCCACAGGATCATCCTTACCTACATATTCTCCAGCGATTTGATAAAGTTTTTCAGTTGAAATAACAGAAACTGGTTCATTGGATGGTAACTTGGAACTTTTTTTGGGAAAGACCCTTTTTATTACAAAACGTGATTTTGCTCCAATTAATGCTAAAAGGTCGTACATCTCTTCTGGTGATTCTAAAAATACATTTTTATGATCTTGTATATCCCAAACCTCAAAGACAAAACCATCATGTACTGAAGGGTCAATTATCAGTCCAGCAGTGTTGAACGGATCTGCAAAAATCTTAAAAATTGGTAAATTAAAAGCTCCTGGTTCAGTTTTATCCATCATAAATACAATAATTGGTTCTGCTTTTCTTTCAGTAAATTCCATTTCAGCAATTCCAGGCCCCATTCCTTTAATGTTACCTGAGAATGCATCACATAAAAGATCTTGTCCTGCACCATACAAACCAAGTTCCTTTGCCCTTTCAGTGGCTTCACAGAAGGTATCCCATGCTAGGCCATGAATCTCTTTGCTATCAACACCCTTTTTATGGGTCATAATAAGTTCTAGGTCATCCCCACAATGAGCAACATGAAAATCCATCAATAAATTGTCTTTTTTTGCTTTGGTAAGTTTTTTACCAGCAATCTCTTTGAGATCTGGATGAACTAAAGCATGACCTGGCCATCCACCAACATCTGCTTTAATAATACTAAAGGTAGTTTTCATTATTTTTAGCCTCCTGTTTTCTGGGTATACATAGTTTATTTATAAATTATTTGGAAATTTTTTTAAGAAAAGTATATATTTTTCTCCCTATTAAGGATACTAGGTTGAATGCGATAATGACATTAAGAATTTATAATACTTTAACAAGAAAAAAAGAGATTTTTAAACCTGTTGAAAATAAAAAAGTTAAGATGTATGTCTGTGGAATGACTGTCTATAGCGATGCTCATATTGGTCATGCTCGTACATATTTTGCATTTGACGTAATTCGAAGATATCTTGAATATAAGGGCTATGATGTTACATATGTCCAAAACATCACCGATGTTGATGATAAAATAATTGCAGCAGCAAATAAAGAAGGGGTTGATGCACTTGAATATTCTCGCCGTTTTACTGATTTATGTCTAGGAGATCTTGATAAACTTGGAATAAGACGAGCAGACATATATCCAAAGGCTTCTGAGACAATACCTGAGATGATAAAATTAACACAACAGATAATAGATAAAGGATATGGATATGAATCTGGTGGAGATGTTTATTTTTCTGTTGAAAAATTTAAAGATTATGGTATTCTTTCAGGCCAAAAGCTTGAAGACCTGATGAGCGGGGTGAGAATTGATCCCGAAGATAAGAAACATAATCCATTTGATTTTGCTCTTTGGAAAGGGGCAAAACCTGGTGAACCTTATTGGGAAAGCCCATGGGGAAAAGGTAGACCAGGTTGGCATATTGAATGCTCTACAATGAGCAGTAAGTTTCTAGGTCTTCCATTTGATATACATGGAGGAGGTATGGACCTTCGTTTTCCTCACCATGAAAATGAAATTGCTCAAGCAGAAGCTGCAACTGGTAAAAAATTTGCAAAATATTGGATTCATATCGGCCTATTAACAGTTGATGGGGAAAAGATGTCCAAGTCAATTGGAAATATCATAAATATCAAGGATCTATTGAAAAGGTGGGATGCAGAAGTTGTTAGATTTTTCTATGCTCAGGCTCATTATCGTAGTCCACCTGATTTTAATGAAAAAGCATTAAAAGATGCAAAAAAAGGACTTATTAGAATGCAGAGATTGAAAGAAAAACTTGTAAATCTGTCAAATGATATCCCTATAGATAAACTAGATGAAAAAAGTTTTACTAATAAAGAAAAAGCATTTCTTAAAATTATTAATGATTTTAAAACAGAATTTGAAAAGGCAATGGATGATGATTTTAATACACCACAAGCAATATCCACTGTTTTTGATTTTGTAAATAAGAGCAATAAATTCGTTGAGAAATATCCAAATTCCAAAAAGGAATTATTTGGTTTTGCACTTGGTACCCTTTTAAAATTGGGAAATACCTTGACTTTATTTCAATCAGATTTAATAACAAGTGTAATATCATATGATGAAGCTCTTACAGAAAAAATTCAAAATATTATTTATAAATTTGATAAAGAGACAAAGGAGAAAGATATTGAGAAATTGTTAAATCTACTTTTGGACATTAGAGAAAAAGCCCGAGTAAAAAAGGATTGGAATACTGCTGATAATATCAGAAAAGAATTAGATGATATTGGATTTGAAATTCAGGATACCGCTGATGGTCCTGTATGGAGAAAAAAATAAAATATGAAAAAAATACTCGTAGGTTTTGATGGTTCAGAAGGTTCTGAACAAGCTTTGAACAGGGCTATGATGTTAATTGATGAATATGGTGAGCTTTTTCTTTTGGCAGTTATCCCAACTCAATCTGACAAAACCTTTGTCGATGATGATATGTATAAAAATATTAAGAAGAAAGCTAAATCTCTAATTAATGGAGTTATAGATGATATCGGAAGTCATGAATATGAAATAACTGGTATTGTTGAAGAAGGAGACCCTGCTGCAAGAATTATTGATATTTCAAATAAGCTAAATGTTGATCTAATTGTGCTTGGCAGTAAAGGAACCAGTAAGCTTGGGCAGTATCTTATAGGAAGTGTGGCAAATAAGGTTGTACAATATGCCCATAAACCTGTAATGGTTGTAAGATAGTATTAAAAAATTATTATTTGGATTTTTTAACAATATTATAATTATTAATTATAATTTTTTTATATATTTATCAATAACAACATTTATAGAGTGGAAAAGTATTATATATTATAAAATAATAACAATTGTTAATTTCGTGGAGGTGAATTATGAAAAAAATAATATTTGGAGTTTTTGTTAGTTTGATGTTAGTAGTTAGCGTTATTGCAGGTTCTACGTCTGTAAATAACAAAGAGCTGAATGAGACGGTTATGTTATATGAAGATGGTACAATTATCACTTCAATTCCAGTTGGAAGTTATAAGATAGAAAGTAAAGAGCAAGGCGATCTTGTAAGTATTGATGATTTTGGTCGTTTATTGATTCCTGGAAAGCCACAACTTCCAACAAAAATTATTGCAATAGCTATACCGCCAGGTTCCCAATATGTTGATTTAACATATGAAACTGGTGAAGGAATAATTCTGCCTGGAGAGTATAACATTATGCCAACTCCTCTTCCAAAGGTGATTGGTCTTGAGGATCCGGATGTCAAAGAAAAAGAGCAACAAATCTATAATGAAAACTATGAAACCACCTATAAAAGCAGTGAAGCATATCCAAAATCAATAGTTGAATTTGAACGAACTGCAGGTTTTAGAAAATATAATCTGGTTGATGTAAGAATAAATCCTTTTTCATATAAACCGATGACTGGTAAACTCACATATTATCCAGATATAACAGTAACTGTAAACTATGCCTATCCAAAAAACTTTGATTCAACAGAAATAATGATTGATGATGTAGAAAGCTTTGAGCAAAGGGCAAGTGAATTTATAATTAATTACCAACTGGCAAAGGATTGGTATCCAGCTTATCAGGGCAGTAGAGAATCATATAATTATGTAATAGTAACCACTGACTCTTTAACATCATCTGTTCAAGATTTGGCTGATTGGGAAGAATCAAAAGGAAGAAGTGTAAAGGTTGTCACAACTTCTTGGATAAATTCCAATTATGTCGGGTATGACTCGGCTGAAAAGATAAGGAACTTTTTAATTGATAAATATCCCTCTTATGAATGGGGAATTGAGTATGTTTGTTTGATTGGCAGTTATAGCGACGTACAAATTCGGCTTATATCTCAAAACACTGGTTATGGGCAACCAGAAACTGATTTCTACCATGCTGAACTTTCTTTACCAGATGGTTCATCATGGGATATAAATGGAAACCACAAGTATTGTGAGGATTCTGATTCAATTGACTATTATGCAGAAGTATATATGGGCAGGATTCCATGGAGCGACCCATCTACTGTGGAAAGTATTTGTGCAAAAACAATTGCATATGAACAAAATGATGATCCTTCCTATAAGAAAAATATTTTGCTTTTGGGAGCCTTTTTCTGGCCTGATACAGACAATGCAGTCTTAATGGAGTACAAAACAGATGATACTCTTCATCCTTGGATGTCTGATTGGACTATGACAAAGATGTATGAAGAAGGTCAAAGCACATATCCAATGGATTATAATCTTAACTATAATAATGTAAAAACAGTTTGGTCACAAGGAACTTTTGCATTTGTAGACTGGGCAGGGCACGGTTCACCAACTGCTTGTTATGAATATTATCCATCAACAGCCTTTGTTGATACAGTAACATGTAATAGTTTAAACGATGAATACCCAGCAATTGTATTTGCTGATGCATGCAGCAACTCAGACACAGAGGAGAATAACATTGGTCAAATGATGCTTAAACAAGGAGCAGTTGGTTTTCTTGGTGCAACAAAAGTTGCATATGGAAAACCTGGTTGGACAGAAGCTTATAGCGGCTCATCACAATCACTTGATTACTTCTTTACAACAGGCTGTACAGAAGGAGTTTTAACCCAAGGTGAATCACATCAACAAGCATTACAAGAGATGTATGAAAACAGTTTATGGTATTATCAGAAATATGAACACTGTCAATGGGGAGCATTATGGGGTAATCCAGGTTTAACAATGGGTGAAGTTGTAACAAGTGAACCACCAGCAAATCCAGAAAAACCAAGTGGTCCAGACAGTGGAGTTCCATTTACAGAGTTTACATTTTCAACAACTACAACTGACCCGGAGGGAGAAAATATCTATTATCTATTTGATTGGGGCGACGGATCAGACAGCGGATGGATAGGCCCATATGAATCCGGGCAGACAGGTGAGGCATCTCATATTTGGGAAATCATTGGAAATTATGAAATAATGGCAAAAGCTAAAGATGAGAACGGTGCAAAAAGCGATTGGTCAGAAGTAAAGATGTTTACAGTAGGTGATAACACACCACCTTATGCGCCAGTTCTAGATGGAGAAAATACTGTAAAACCCGGTGAACTATACACATTGAAAGTCACCACAACAGATCCTCACGATCATGATATTTATTTAAATATCTATTGGGGTAATGGTGGCGGAAGCTGGACTGGACCATACTCATCAGGCGAGACAATCCAATTTGAACATACTTGGGAATATCAGGGAACTTATAATATCAAAGTTACAGCAAAAGATGAATTTGATGCAGTAAGTGATGAAGCAATATTAACAGTTGAAGTTCGTAAGAACAAGGCAGTTGCCAATCCAATACTACTACAAATTATAAAGGAAATCTTAGGTAACTTTCCATTAATTGCAAAACTATTACTTTAAAAAAATAATTAATGCGGTATCTAAATGCATAAAAATATAAAAGTAATCAAAATAGTTTTAGCTGTTGCCATACTGGTTATATCTATATTTCCATCCACAATTGGATTTATAAGTATTTCAACCAAACCAAAAGTCTTATTTGAAAATACCTATTTTAATGCAATAAACATTGATGAGACAACAATTAAAATAACTATAAATCCAATGGATTTTGATTTTGGAGCTTTAGAAACAAAGAATGGTTACTTTGCTACAATAAAGATTCCTAATTTTGCTTTTACCATGGTAAAAGGTGAGGCAAAATTACCAGTAATCAGAAGGATGATTGAGATACCTTATGAATCAAATCCACAAATTATAGTTTCTTCAATTTCATGGGAGTATGCATCTCTTTATGAACTGAATCTGCCAAGTAAGATTATTCCAGCTCAAGACTCATTTGAAAAAATCCCAGACAAAACAGATGAATTTGTAATAGATGAAGATTATTATTTACAAAACTATTTTGTCCCAGGCGATATTGCAAGAATAGTCCATACTGGTGAAATTAGGGGGAGAAGATTTGCACTTGTTGAAATATCACCTGTTCAATATAAACCTTTAACAGGCGAGATAAAGAAAATGAACTCTTGCGTTCTAACTATTGATCTGCCTAATAGCAATATGGAAAAGACATATGAAAATATTGAAAGATACACAGTTCCTTCATATGAGAGTCTATTTTCGAATATTTTTGAAAATTCTGGATTTTATGAGAAAGAATTTATAAGCAGAACCTCTGAAGGTTATCTAATAATTGTATATGATGATTTTTATGAAGAGATTCAGCCGTTGGTTGCACAAAAAGAATCAAAAGGCTTTATTGTGACAACAACAAAAACCTCAGATATACCAGGTGGTGCAACACAAGATAATATTTACAATTATATTGAGGATGCATATGATAGTTGGAACACACCCCCAGCATATGTATTGTTGGTTGGTGATACTCCACAGATCCCAACATATACAGGTTCGTCATCTTATTCTGAAGCAGATTTGTATTATGTTACTGTTGATGGATCAGACTACATTCCAGATATATACATCGGAAGATTCCCGGGTTCTCAGGAAGCTCATATAGAAGCAATGGTTGATAAGACAGTTTATTATGAAAAGGGAGTATTTAACTCATATGAATGGATAAAAAAAGCAGCATTTATTGCTTCAAGTGATCAAGGCCAACTAGCTGAAGAGACGCATAACTATGTCATTGATAATTTTTTAGATCCAAATGGTTACATTTGTGATAAGATTTATCAAGCAAGTGGGGGCAGCACTACAGATATCTATAATTCTTTAAATGAGGGTAGAAGCCTCTGTATTTATTCAGGACACGGATCTCCTACTGGCTGGAGTTGTGTACCATTTGATCAATATGATGTTGGAAACCTTGAAAATGAAGGAATGTATCCATTTGTATGCAGCCATGCATGTTCGACAAATACTTTTGGAGATTCAGAATGTTTCGGAGAAACATGGCTTCGCAAGCCAGATAAAGCAGCTGTAGCATTTTGGGGAGCATCAGCTAGTACTTATTGGGACGAAGATGATATCCTTGAGAGAGCAATGTTTCAATCCTGGTGGGAGGATGGTCTAGATTGGTTAGGTGGAATGACAGATATGGCACTTATTTATTTATATGAAAATTACAGTGGCGGAGGTTTTACAAAATACTATTTTGAAGCATATAACCTAAACGGCGATCCATCATTGAAGATCTGGATTAACAATCCAAGCAATCCACCAGAAACTCCGACGAAACCAGATGGTCCAGATGCATGGACCCAATATGTTGAGACCACTTTTACAAGCATAACAACTGATCCTGATGGAGACGATATCTATTATCTATTTGATTGGGGCGACGGAACAGACAGCGGATGGATAGGACCATACCAATCCGGGCAGACCGGAGAAGCGGCACATACTTATGAAGATTTAGGAACTTTTGAAATTAGGGCAATTTCAAAGGATTCCTACAATGCCTTAAGTGATTGGTCAGAGCCACATACCATTTCAATAGTTGAAAACGAGCCACCGGAGGGTCCAACCATAGATGGTCAATCATGGGGTCTTGGTGGAAAGAAATATGATTTTAATTTTGTATCAACAGATGCAGATGGACACGATATATATTACAAAGTATCATGGGATGACGGAGAAGATACTGGATGGCTTGGGCCATATAGCTCAGGTGAGGAAATTACACTTGAGCATTCTTGGAATCAAAAAGGAGAATATTGGATAAAAGCCTGGGCAAAAGATATCCTAGATGGTGAAAGTACACAATCAAGTTTTAAAATAACAATTTTTACAAATGGAAAAACCAAGCAAAACATCGTAAGAAACTTGAATCCTGCTATTCTGAAAATCCTTGAGTTTTTTATACTTAATATCTAAAATAAAAAACAAATATCTAAATTCATTTATTTTTACTATTTTTTTTATACAAAACATTTAAAACCTTAGATAAGTTAACAAATGTTAATTAAAAATGTAGAGGCTGAATAATGAAGAAAATATTACCAATTTTAGTTTTTGGAATTTTAGTTCTTAGCGGAATTGGAGCTGGTGCCATAGTTACTTATAAAGTATATGATGAGATAAAATCTGAGAAAAAATCAATTTTTGTCTCAGAACCAATTATTAAAGACATAAGCGAATATGTATCTGTTGATTTAACTGAGAAGACAACTTATTTATTGGAAGTTGGAAAACCAAAAATACCTGTAGTGACAGAAGTATTTACCTTCCCATTTGGAACAAAAATTAATAGTGTTGATGTTAGTTTTTCTAAAACAAATACAATAGTGCTTGCAAAAGAAGTTCAGCCAGTAGATGAACCAATACCGGTAAGTGCTGGATTACAAATGGATTCTGAACAAGTTAAAGATGTAAAAATTTATGAAATAAAAGATTTGTACCCAACAAATAGTTATAGTTATATTACAGGATCTGGTCTTCAAAATGGAGAACGGGTTTTATTTCTTGCAGTAAAATGTTATTTTATTAGATATTCTCCTATACAAAATATAATTTATTATAGTAAAAGTGCGGATATAACAGTATCCTATCAAGAACCTATTAATCCAGTGAATTTTAATGATGTTTATGATATGGTCATTATAACACCTTCTGCATATTCAAATGAGCTTCAACCGTTGATAAATCACAAAAACAACTATGGAATTGAGACAACACTCAAAACAACTGAAGACATATACAATGAGTATGATGCCTTTGATGAAGCTGAGGAAATTAAATATTTCATAAAAGATGCTATTGAAAATTGGAATATTTCTAATGTTCTTCTTGTTGGAAGCATTGATAAATTACCAATTAGAACTACATATGCGACAACCTGGGGGGAGGGCGATGTATTAACTGATCTTTATTATGCAGATATATATGATGAGTTTGGTGAATTTTGCGATTGGGATGGAAATAATAATGGCAGGTTCGGAGAGGTTTATAATAACCATCATCAAACATATGACCTTGATGGTGTGGATCTTTTTCCAGATGTCAACCTTGGTCGCTTAGCCTGTATGGATGACAAAGAGGTTGATATTGTTGTTGATAAAATAATTCAATATGAAACTGGTACCTTTGGTAAAACCTGGTTTAATAATATAGTTCTATGCGGAGGAGACACATTTCCATTTAGGAATGGAAATGAAGGTGAAATAATCAATAACATAGTAGAAGGAATCATGTCAGATTTTACTCCAACTAAGCTATGGACTTCAGATAATACATTTAAAGCCAGTAATTTAAATAAAGCAATAAATAGCGGTGCAGGTTTTGTTGATTATTCGGGTCATGGATATAATAATCGTATTGGTACCCATCCTCCAAATGATAATAGATGGGTAATGTATTATGAAATTAATCTTTTAGGTCTTTTTAATGGTTATAAACTTCCTATTGTCTACTTTGACGCATGTTTAACTTCAAAATTAGATTATAATTCATCTGAAAAAAATGTTAATGGACCTGCTAGAGTTATGAATTCATTCTTAATCGACCAGTTTTTAAAACCCTTCACCAAAATGTTGAGTATAATCTTTAATGTTGATAAATCCGAGTTTGTTTCAAAGATCATGGATTCATATATTTCCCAATATGAGCCCAGAGATAGCCCCACTTTACTATCTTGTTTTTCTTGGAGTTGGGTGGCAAAAAAGAACGGTGGAGCTATTGCAACTATTGGTGCAACTCGGACAGCTTATGGTGGAGTTGACGATGGAGCTGGAAAGATAGCTATTGAATTTTTTAAAGGATATGAAAGTAGCGAAAATTTGGGCCAGATGATGACTTATTCTCAGAATGAATATATCATTGATGTTCAAAATGATTTTTTAACAATTGAAGAATTCATCCTTCTTGGCGATCCAAGTCTTAAAATCGGTGGATATGAAACAAAGAACAAAAGTAACTTTCCGTAAAGTTTATAATATTATAAAAATATTAAATATAATTAATACAAAACATTTAAAACCTATTAAGTCTTAACATATGTTAAGCTCTTAAAGAATTAGCTTTAATAGTGGAGGTGAAAAATGATAAAAAATAATTTTAAGAAGGAAGTATTAGGCAAAAGTGTGATTGGTGCAATTTTTTGTACTGTAATTCTTCTTGCATCAATGGCAACAGCAATAAATTTATCAAATAATATCAATAGTGAAGAAAGCAATAGTCTAAGCTATACATTTTTATTTAAGGAGCCAAAATTTCAAGCAACTTCACTAAATAGTGATGATTATACACAGATAATAATGAATGGATGTATGGCAATAGGAAGAAGTGCTGGAGAACCTACAATGCCAATTAAATCTGTATCCTTACTTTTACCACCAATGAAAGAGGTAGAAGACATAATTATTACAGGTGAACCAATTGAAATCGATTTAAATGGCATGGATTTAACCGCCAAACCTGTTGTTCCCTATCAAAACCCAGTACCATTTGGTCAAGCACAAAGTGAATTTGTATTCTCAGATAGTGTCTATACTGCAGATCTCAATTACCCAGGTACCTTACAAGATGATTACAATATCGGTTTTTCCCATGGATACACGATTTTGAATGTTAACCTAAATCCATGTCAATATAATCCTGCAAAAGGAACTATCAATTACTATCCTGAGATGAACGTTGAAATCCAGCTTAAGGATACAAATGAGATGAACCAATTTTATAGGAATAATCCTGAGGATCAAGAATATGTAGAAAAATTGATATTAAACAAAGAAGTATTTGCATCATATACACCTGATTTGCAAATGTTTGATTATGACGGAGGTCTTTGCGACCCATCTGATAATTTTGATTTTGTGATAATTACTACAACTAATAATGATCTTGATTATTGGGATACCACTGAAACAATCCCATATAACTGGGAAAGTCTTATGGACAAGCATGAGTCAGATGATGGAATGAGCTGTACCCTTATTACAGTTCAACAAATAGATGGATGTACTGATTATCATGACCCAGATCCAACCTTTAATGATCAAGAAGCACATATCCGTGAATTTGCAAAAGATGCATATCTGGATTGGGGCGCCTTGTATGTTCTTATAGGAGGCGATGATGAATATATACCCGCTCGTGAAATGGATACAGCTTATGAAGGTTATATAGATTCAGATATATATTGGAGCAATCTAGATAAGACCTTTAATTCAGATGGCGATAGTGATTGGGGTGAAGAGGGAGACAGCGGATTTGACCTCTATGCAGAGGTATTTATTGGACGGCTGACCTGTGATGAACCTCAAGATGTTTCAAACTGGATGACCAAGAGCTTTTACTATGCAGATAGTATAGACCCTGATTATCTGGAAGGTGCTGGATTTTATGGTGGTAATACCGGTTGGAACTGCCAAGGAGATGATTTCATGGATTACAGTGCAATAAAAGGAACAGATGATTGGCTAGGCCCAAATCCAGGTGCCGACGGTCCATTCCCAACCTGGGCAGGTTTCCAATATGGTTTTGAAACCTGGAACCAAGAAAATCCTGAAAACCAGTATGACATATCTGAAGCTTGGACTGCAGAACCTCCAAATGATGGATGGCAGGGCGGATCCGAATCTCAGGCAATATCTGGATTCAGGGATGCAATAAATAATGATAAAATAGCAATAGCCTCAGGTATTGCCCATGCTGATGCCAGTATGTCACTTGACGTTTATTCATCTAGTTGGGAAAGTGATTATCATAACACAAAACCATTCTTCCTGCACGACTATGGATGCCACTGCGGAGATATGGATGCAGCAGATGACGGTGTTTTGCACTCTATGTTATTCCACAGTGACACAGAACTTGCTTATGGAGTTGTTTATAACACATGTTATGGATGGGGAAATTATGACACAACCAACTCATCAAGTGCATTTCAAGCAAAAGAGTTCTGGGCATATTTCTTGGATTTAGAGAACAAATCTGAGGACTTTAGCAACTGGAAACTTGGAAAAGGTCATGCCTATTCAAAGGATAGAATGGCACCAACTCTAGACTGGGACCCATCATATGGAACTTGGAGAGCAATTATACAAGGTTGTTTGCTGTTTGCAGATCCTGCACAAACAATAAAAACACCACATCCAAGTGAGGCACCTTCAACACCTGATGCACCGGATGGACCAGATGAATGGATCCAAGAGGTTATGTGTACTTTTACTGCTGTCGCATATGATCCTGAAGGAGAGCATATTTCTTATTTGTTTGACTGGGGAAATGGTGAATTCAGCAATTGGCTAGGACCTTACCCATCAGGTGAAACAATAGAAGCTACAAACAACTGGACTGATTTAGGAGAATACAATGTTAGGGTAAAAGCAAGGGATATATGGGGAGTTGTAAGTGATTGGTCAGAACCCCACACAATTTCAATAGTTGAAAACGAACCACCCACAAAAGTTACAATTAACGGCCCATCAACAGGAAAAAAAGGACAAGAGCTGGAATACACATTTATTTCAACAGATGCAGATGACCATGATATATATTACAGAGTATTATGGGATGACGGAGAGGATACTGGATGGCTTGGGCCATACAGCTCTGGTGAGCAAATTACCCTCAGCCATACATGGAACAGTCAGGGATCATATTGGATAAAAGCCTGGGCAAAGGATACACTTGAAGGAAAGAGCCAACAAGCAATGCACAATCTGATAATTACAAAAGGTAAATACAAAGTATTAGAAATAAGTCCATTGTTTGTTCAATTCCTAGAAAAACTAATGCAGCGTTTTCCAGTGCTAGGTGAAATATTACTAAATTAATTCTAGTAAGAAAAACTTATAAATAAACAAATGTAAAGCGGGAAAGTTCAATAAATAACTACCGCTTTCACTCCTTTTATTTTTTTAATATTTGGAATTAGTCTACCTGGAATCTGTTTTTCAACAACTATAAATAACCTTGGTTCTTCAGATAATTCAAAATCATCAACTATTGCCTGTCTAATGCTTATTTTTTCATCTGCAACAACCTTTGCAACACTTGCAAGTATTCCAGGCATGCTTGGATTTTCCGGAATTATTTCTATTACACCCCAATTCATCTTTGGTGCAACATCTTTAAGGTGGCAAGTTGGTTTTAAACTGAAAAAGACCTTCTGCAGCTCTTTTTTTTCATTAATCGTTTGAATTGTATCATTTATTATTCTTCTATCAACCATAAGTGCCCGAGAAATCTTTGAATCAGATAGTTCAATTTCCCCACAGTATATCTTGTTATCAACAACTTTTAATCCATATTCAATAAGTTTTTGAGCAATTCTTTTTCGCTTTGGGTATTTGTTAAAATATCTTGCTATTTGTTTCCACATCGAATCATTGATAGCAAGTTTGCGTTATTTAAATATTGTACAATATTTTACACTTATGCTCAATATTTATTAATTATTTTTAGGTTTTTTTTAAAACTAATATTCATTGAATTAAAGGAGTTAAAATTATGACTTATATATAGAAGATTTTTAAAAATAAAATATATTTATTTATTTCCCTCTACTCTGTTTTGCACGAATGCTTGGTCTTACCTTCTCTGCTCCTTTTCCTTTATGTCTTAATCCACGACCTTTTTGACCTGCACTTGTTTTTCCACGGAGCACCCTTCTTTTATTTGACACATCTGTTATCCAATTTATCTTTGGGTCTTTCATAATTGATGGATGAACCGGATCAACCATTATTATCTCGTAATAATGATTTTTACCATCCTCGCCTACCCAGTAGGAATTTAAAACCTCCAAATTTGGAAAGCGTTTAGCAGTACGTTCTTCAGCTATTCTTTGTGTACTTTTTCCTGCAGTAATTTTACTAATACCTTTTGCAGAAGGTTTTCTTCCACCTTTAATTTTTGGTTTCCTTAAGCTTCCCTTTCTTACCCAGGCTCTAGCTACTACATATCCTGGTTTGGCCTTGTAGCCTAATGATCGTGCTCTGTCAAGTCTTAATGGTCTTTCAACTCTGGTAAAATTTTCTTCTTTTCTCCACTGGATAATTCGCTGTTGCTGCGGTGACTTATATGAGCTATCAGGTTTTTTCCATTGATCTCCGATATGGTCATAAACACTTTTTACCATTATTTATTCACCTGTTCCAAAGAATTGGTAGGAGCATAGGAAGTGAATTCTTTATTTAAAACTTTTGTCGTTATAAGTCATACTATAAAGTGTAATAATACAAACTCAAAAGCAAAATAATAATATGTTAAAGATTTATATACTTCCTATAAGATTAGAATATATAAAATTGGGAGGACAGTAAATATGCAAAATAAGCTGTTTAGGAAAGAAGTAGTATCAATAATTGTAATATTTCTGATAGGTATGATAATAATTCCAAATATCAGTGGTAATATCGGAGTTAATGGAGATTTTGTACTAAAAAAAATCCAAAGCAATCATTTTTCAAATGATTATATTAATGTTTATTGGAAGTTTGATGATTGCGGTGGAACAACATTAACTGATTCTGCACATAATTATGATGGAACAATTTACGGAGCAACTTGGACAACAGAAAGTTATTCTGGTTGTGCACTTGAATTTGATGGAGTAGATGATTATGTTGATTTAGGACTTCATTCTGCTGAGATTTTATATAATAAGACTGATGATGTGATTTTTACTTTTTATTTTAATTCAACAGGGTCAGGTAAAATTTTTTCTGCAACTGCTCCTTGGGGAAATAATCCAGCGTTCAATATTGAATTGCTACCAAATGGTACTTTGTTTTTTAATCCATGGACTCAAGAATGCGGAATTAGACATTTTTCAAGCAATTCATATAATGATGGAATTTGGCATAATGCTACATATTTTTATAACGGTATAAGTTCAAATCCAACTGTAACACTTTATGTTGATGGGGACTTTGATAATAGCGTGACACACTGGTTATGCGGTATTTCAAATGATGAATTTTCAAAAACAAAGATTGGTAGACATGCTCATACCTCAACTGATTATTTTGAGGGTTTTATTGATGAATTTAAAATCATTAAATATGAGCAGGGAAATGATCAAGGAATACCAATTATTAATGGTCCTACAGAAGGAGAGCCTAATGTATATTATGATTTTACTTTCACAACAAATGACCCTGAGGGTGATGATATATGGCTATATATCGACTGGGATGACGGATATTCGGAAAATTGGATTGGGCCATATAACTCAGGTGAAGAAATAATTGTTAAACACAAATGGGCAGTAGATGGATTATATAATATAACTGCTAAATCAAAGGATATTTGGGATGATAGCAGTTGGTCAGAACCACATCCTATTAGAATTGGTAATCAACCTCCAAATCAAACAATAATAATCGATGGACCAAGATTTGGAGATGCAGAGGAAGAATTAACTTATACAATTATGGCAGAGGATTATGAAGGAAATGTTGTTTATTACTATATTGAATGGGATGATGGAACATTTGATGACTGGTTTGGACCCTATCCATCAGGAGAAGAAGTAATTAGAGCTCATTCGTGGGATTCTGACGGGGATTATTATATTAGAGCAAGGGCCAAAGATATTTTTGATAGTACTGGTGAATGGTCAGAGTATTATCATATAAGGATAGGCGATGAATATCCAAGTATACCTGATATTAATGGACCTAGAGTAGGAACAGCTGGAGTAAAATATGATTATGGTTTTGTATCTACTGATCTAGATGGTGACAATATTTCATATGAAATAAATTGGGGTGATGGAACAGGTACTAATACTTCATTTCATCCTTCGGGTGAAGAAGTTATAGTTAGTCATACTTGGACTGAAGAGGGTTCATATAATATCAGAGCAAGAGCACAAGACGAATTCGGTGCAAAAAGTGATTGGAAAGAAATCTCTGTAAAAATGCCCAGGGCAAAAACAACATCCAGAAATATATTCTTGAGATTTTTAGAACAATTTCCGCTGTTAATTAAATTTCTGAACTCTATTAAATAATAATATTGTAAAAAAAATAGAATTTTTCTTCTAAGAAAACAATATTATTATCTATTTTACTTCATCATTAACCAAACTATTATAATATGTATTCTATTTCACACGCTCGGGAGTCTTTATATGGATTTCATATTCAACTCTAAAATTGAAAAATTATCACGAACTAAAATCAAAGAAATACAACTAAAAAATCTAAAAAAAACAGTTCGCAATGTCTTTGATAACGTTCCATTTTATAAGAAGAAATTCAAAGAATTAAAAATAAAACCTGAAGATATCAAAACCCTTGATGATATCAAAAAACTCCCATTCACAACAAAGGATGATTTAAGACATAATGCTCCTTATGGAATGCTTGCTGTAAAACTAGAAGATTGCATCGAGCTACATGCATCATCAGGAACTACCGGTATTCCGGTTACTGCTTGTTATACAAAAAATGACATTGAAGTTTGGTCTGAAGTAATGGCACGTTGCTTATCTATGAGTGGCCTTACTAAAAAAGATGTATTTCAAAATCCAATTCCATATGGAACATTCACAGGTGCATTTGGTTTTCACTATGGTGCTCAAAAAGTAGGTGCAATGGTCATTCCCTCTGGAATTGGACAATCTGAAAGACAAATAAAATTAATGGATTATTACGGCACAACATTTATTTCAGGAGTGGCATCTTATGCAATGCGTCTATCGCAGGTCGCTCTAGACATGGGTATAGAACCTTCAAAATTAAAGGTTAGAAATGGTGTTTTTGGTGCTGAGATGTTTACAGCAGGTCTAAAAAAACGAATAATGGATATATGGGATATGGACGTGCATGATATATATGGCTTGACAGAGATGTGTGGTCCAGGAGTATCTGCTGATTGCGACCAGCATGATGGACTTCATTTATGGGAGGACCATTTCCTTGTAGAGTGTCTCGACCCAGACACACTTGAACCAGTTGGCCCTGAAGAGGAAGGAGAAATAGTAATAACATCATTGACAAAGGAAGGTATACCCATATTAAGATACAGGACCAGGGATATCACAAAATTTTATGATGAAAAAGTCTGTGATTGTGGAAGGACCCATATAAAACATACCCCAATCAAGGGACGAAGCGATGACATGATAATCATCCGTGGAACAAACATATATCCTGGACAGATAGAATCAGTTCTGATGAAAAAAGATGAGGTTGGCAACAACTGGAGGATGGTTCTTACAACAGATAAAAATATCGATAATCTTACTGTTGAAGTGGAAAGTAAAACTCAACTTAGTCAAGTTGAAGCAATGGACCTGGAAAAGAGCCTGAAAAATGAAATAAAATCAGTAATTGTATTTACACCAAGGGTAACAGTTTTACCACCAAAAAGTATTTCCCAAGAAGGTTTAAAAGCAAAAAGGGTTTTTGATGAGCGGAAAAAGGATGAATGATGAAAGGAGAAGTTAAAAAATTATTATTAAAAAAAGGCCCTCTTGCTGAAAATGAAGTAAAGGACCTACTTAAATCATATAAAATTAATACAACAAATTACAGGATTGTAAATAAAATTGAGGACCTTAAAGGCCTGGATTTAAAATTTCCAGTTGCTCTCAAGGTATGCTCAAATAAAATTCTACATAAAACCGATGTTGGTGGGGTAAAGCTAGATATAAAGGATAGGGATGAGCTAAAAGATACATTCAAAGATTTCAAGAAAAGATTTCCAAAAGAAAACCTTCTTGTTGACCAGATGGTAAAAAAAGGTGTTGAAATTATTATTGGTCTTGTAAAGGACCCTACTTTTGGCCTGACACTAATGTATGGTATGGGTGGGATTTTTACTGAGCTATATGAGGATGTAACATTTAGAGTAGTTCCAATTGAAAGATATGATGCTGAAGAGATGATTGATGAGATAAAAGGAAAAAAGATTCTTGAAGGGTTTAGAAATATGCCAGCAAATAAAAAACTTGTAATTGATCTTCTTATGAAAGTATCAAATATAGGTTATGAACTGATGGATAATATCAATGAAATGGATCTAAACCCTGTGTTTGTATATAAAGACGACATCTGTGTCGTAGATGCGAAACTAATCTTAAAATAAAAGGAGGCAGAAATTTATGGTTGAAAAATCTAAAGATTATGCAGTTAAAGACCTGAAGCTTGCAAAGGATGGACAAAATCTGATACATTGGGCTGAGGACCATATGCCTGTTCTTATGAGGATAAGAAAGGACTTTGAAAAAAGAAAGCCATTGAAAGGTTTTACACTTGGATGCTGCCTGCATGTGACAAAGGAAACAGGAGTTCTAGCAAAGACCCTGAAAGCAGGTGGTGCAAAAGTCGCACTTTGTGCATCAAATCCCCTTAGTACCAATGATTCAGTTGCTGCAGCTCTTGCAAAAGAAGGGATTTTAATGTATGCCTGGCGTGGTGTAAATACAGAGGAGTACTACTGGTGTGTCGATAAGGTTCTTGATCATAAACCAAATATTACAATGGATGATGGTAGTGATCTGGTAACACAGCTTCATACCAAAAGAACCGAAGGTTTGAAGCATGTAATAGCAGGAACTGAAGAAACAACTACAGGTGTAAACCGCCAGCGTATAATGGCTGAAAAGGGTGATCTTAAATATCCAATTATTGCAGTTAATGATGCAATGACCAAGCATTTCTTTGATAATAGATATGGAACTGGTCAGTCAACAATCGATGGTATTCTCAGAGCAACGTCAGTGTTACTATCTGGAAAAACCTTTGTTGTCTCTGGTTACGGATGGTGCGGCAAGGGTGTATCAATGCGTGCACGGGGAATGGGTGCCAATGTAATAATTACGGAAGTTGACCCTGTAAGAGCCCTTGAAGCGGTTATGGATGGATTTCGTGTGATGCCAATTGAAAAGGCTGCAAATATTGGTGATATTTTTGTAACAGTTACTGGAAACAAGCATGTAATTGATAGTAAGGTCATTGATAAATTAAAAAATGGAGTTATTGTTTCAAACAGTGGACATTTTGATAATGAAATAAATGTAACTTACCTTGATAAGATAAAAAAGGACTACCTTGAGATAAGGCCAAATGTAAGGGAATATCATACAAAAGACGGTCGTACAATTTATCTACTTTCACAAGGAAGACTTGTAAATCTGTCAGCTGCAGAAGGCCATCCTAGTGAAGTAATGGATATGAGCTTTGCAAACCAGTCGCTTGTTGCGGAATATCTAACAAATAAAAATAATATTAAGAAACTTGAAAAAAAGGTTTATTCAGTGCCAGTTGAAATCGATCAAAAGATTGCTCTTCATAAATTAAAAAGCATGAACATTGAAGTAGATGCTTTATCAAAGACCCAGAAGGAATATATGGATAATTGGCAAGAAGGAACTTAATGAGATAGGTAAGTTGATGATCTATTTAATTGGAACAGGACATGTTTTTGATTTGTCATCTGCACTTTTAAAAATATTTGATGAAAGACGTCCAGATATTTTATGTGTCGAGCTTGATAAACAGCGGTATAAGGCATTAATGCTTAAACAAACCAATCCTGATGAATACAAAAATATTCAAAAAAATGTACCATTTATCTACAAGTTACTTTCAAGATTTCAGGAGGGAATGGCTAAGGAATACGGTGTGGTTGCTGGCGAAGAGATGCTTACAACAATTAATTATGCAAATACCCATAACTTACCTATTGCCTTTATTGATATGAATGCGCAAAAGATGTTTTCAAGGATGCTTAAAAAAATGTCCTTTTCTGAAAAATTCAAGCTATTATTCTCGGGATTTGGAGGGCTTTTTGTAAATAAAAAGAGAGTTGAGAAGGAACTGTCCAAAATTGAGAAGAATTTTGATAAATATCTATTAGAAATTGGTGATAAGTTTCCAACAATAAAAAAAGTATTAATCGATGAAAGAGATCAACATATGGTTCAGCAGTTAGTAGCTGCAAGTTCCAGATATGAAAATGTGATAGCTGTAATCGGCGATGGACATATTCCTGGAATATCTGAAAAACTTAAGAAAAAAGAAATTAATTTTGAGACAATCAGGCTCAATGAACTTCGCAAAATGAAAAGCACTAATTATAATTCATCATCTGCAACTTTTAGCATGGAATATAAAGAACCTTAAGTTAAGTACTCAAATACATATTTTATAAACGGAAAGAAATCAATCAACCACTCAAAAATCTCATAATAAAAGCTATTTTGTATTTCTTTATTTCGCGGCATTGTGACCTCATATTTACCCCAATAGCTTACACCATTGTTTTCATCCAATGCCTTTGCTTTGACTTGATATGTACCTGTTTTTGTCCATGTATGACTGATTGTAATGGTTTGACCAGAATTATAAGGACCAAGCCATTGCTCAATATTTCCATCACCCCAGTCAATATAATAAAACAGCTTTTGACCTTCAAGATCAGTAGAGGAAAATGTATAATCATATTCTGTATCTTTGTTTCCATTTGTAGGACCATTTATATTTGGTTTTGATGGGCAGTTATTTGTAACATCAAATGATAATGCATTGACCTTTCCACTCCAACCATGGACGAAAATCTTATCGTTTTCAACAGTAAGACCATATGGATGGTGAATTGTTATTATATCAGGATTTTGCCATCCATGCAGTAGTTGACTGTAATTGATACCACACTGAACTCCTGGATAAAAACCTGCAGGTCTAATATTATGGGTATAATGAGCATCGTCGGTTTCAAGGTCTAACCGCCAAAGTCCCTCTGGATTTTTAACAACGTATAAGGTCGAATCATCTGAAAATCTGGCATCAGCTTGAAAGCTTGTCCAACTGTTTTTCCACCATGGTTTATAAGTATCATCTGGTATTTTAATAAGGTCCCATGCCTTTTGATCGCTCATTGCGTTTAACTGCGGTATCCATAAGATATCAAGAACTGCAGCTCCTTGTGATGTTGAGAGAGCAATAAGACCAGATGGTGTGATATCGATATGATTCACATCTTTATATTTCAAACATTTCAGTTCAGCACTTTTTATGATGTTTATCTTTCTATCCGGATTGTTCCTATCTGGAACTTCTTCTGGATACGACACATCATATATATGAAGAGTAGGAGAGCTCATTAGAAGACCTGGTTTGCTTCCAATTATAATCTTACCCTCATAATAGACCATGCAATTAGCAAGATTTGATGTGCTGAAGCTATCTGTTCCAAATCCTTGTGTCTGACAATCTTTATGTAGTTCTATACTTGGTACATCTGGATTGATAACATATGCACGGAATCCATCAGACCCTGTAATCATATAGGCAAGATCGGTCTCAGGCCATATGACACTTATTCCTGTACTGTAAAGCGTTGCCGGATCAATTTCATCTGAGATTGCTAGAAACTCGATATCGTCCACGGTTTCTTTATAAAGTATTCCATATATTTTTGAACCCCATGCCATTGCCTTATCATGACCTAATGCCGCAATAAGTGTACCATATGTTTCATCTTCTTTTGTACAAAGTGCACTTATTGGATGGGGTTGAGGTTCACTCTCAGCCCATTCCCAATCAACCCATCTCCAGCTAGATTCATCTGATAAATCATCACTATCTATACTCCATACACCTGCACCCCTATCAGCTACAAAAAGCCGTTCATCTGTTATATATATCTCTTGTGTCATTGCACCTGCAACGACCCAGTTGTAATCTTGGTTATGAGAAATCAAAGGACTTGGTATATCAGTATAATCATATGTTATAAAACCACCCCATTCATCAGCAACGATTATCTTACCTTCATTTGCGTCTGATGTAATTGAATATCCGGTCACATCAAAAGCCCAATCAAGGGAATCATCAGTTGCAAGAGGTTGTGTACCAGGACTGAAAGTATCCATTAGATATACATCAGGTCTTTCACCAGACCATGAGCTACCAACAGTGATTGATTCATCTATTATTTTTACACGTGTTGCCCTTCCAAGTCTATAAGGACCTGTGACAGTTTGAGCAAGACTTAGATGAGAGCTTCCTGAAATAAGATTGTATATCTGAAATCTAATTGTACCGGTTGCTACCACACCTGTCCATAATATATTATCTATTACGTCCATATCAAAAGCAAGGACTCCCCCTGTTTCAAGTCTATAGTTCAATTGGATGTCAGAAGGATTTGTTATGTCAAGTTCAAGGATATATTTATCATTTCCAAGAAGGGTCTCTAGACCTGATACATAGACTTTTGGATTCATTGGATCAATTGCTATTGCATGATATCTTTCAAAAACACTAACAGTTCTTGTGTAACAACCTAAATATATAAGTTCTTCAAATTCAAAATTATAAAGAGGGACTCTTAAGATATCTGTACCCCATATAGGTATATATTCACATAGAGCAAATAGTGTTCCATTTATAGGACTGCCATTTTTTTCCTTGATATCAAGGGTTAAAAATGAGCCTCCTGATATTGCAGCTACTACCTCCGGATTATTGTTCTGAAGTTCATTACGTCTATATATAAGAAGGCCGTGGTCTCCTGTTAAAAAAAGATAATCATTATGTATTTTTATATCCCCGATCCTTTGAGGTAGATATATTCTGCTGCATAGATTGTATGAACCATCTCCAATTATTTCATAGGTACATAGGGTTTCAAAACCAGAGACACCATAGAAATAAGAACCGTCTGTCTCTACTAAAAAGGCTGAACCAAGCAGGCCGATGTCTTCCATTTGAAAACCATAAGGTTCGAACTGCCCTACTGGTAGAGTTCTATCAACTGAAAACGATACGCTATTTGATTTTACTTGGTTTGAATCACGAACGTAAATAAAGCCTGTTGCACTATTATTAGTAACAGTAAAGATTATCTCAGTATCAGACCATGCGTCTGCTTCAATCTTCAAACCTGTTAATATAACATAACCAGCTTCAGTTCCAAATCCAGATCCGTAAATTGAGACAGTATCACCTGGATATGCTGAATCAGTCGATAAATAATCAATATTTAATGCAAAACTTGCATTATTTTTCAAGGAAATAATATTTCCATTTAATGTTGGAGCAATACTTGCAGTTAATAAAAATATCAAAATTGTACAAATTAAACTAGCTTTTATTTTTTTAAGAACCATTTTTTGCCTCCACAATTATTGAAAAAGTATTAATTTATTACTATATAAAGTATATTTAAAAATTTATCTGCAAATGTCGATAATATTTTAAAATGGAAAGCATATTATTTCAGCTAATTATAACAAAACATCTAATTGGGCCTGTAGCCTAGCCTGGATTGGGCGGCAGTCTCCTAAGCTGCAGATCGCGGGTTCGAATCCCGCCAGGTCCGTTGATTTTTAACAATAAAAAAGAACAATTGATAACAATTTTTACATTCGCAATAATATACACAAAACTTAACAAAATTGTTAACTATGGTGCATATAATTGGGAAATTATTTAGTTTATTTTTCAATTTTATTAAAATAATCATCTCTCATTTTATCAATATCTTTCATTATTGGAATAGTTATACCTTTATCAATCAGTTCATCTAATCTTTCTCCAATCCAGGTTATCCAAACATCTTCTCCATTAGTCTTAATTTGATTAATCATTTCATCTTTTATTTGATTCCAATTTAATCCTTTTTTAATCAACTCAATACAATCTTCAAGATCTCCAGGTCGTTCTGTCATACTTTTAAACAAGAAAATATCTTCATTTGAACATTTATTAACAGAAATATTTTTTAGACTATATATTTCGTCAGATCTTTTAACCATCTCTTTTGACAAAGCAAATTTTTTACATACTTTTTTCAGAAATGCATCTATCCTATAATCATCTCTAACCATGATTTTATTAAGTTCCATTTTTTTATAAAACTCAGATGGATTTTCTTCTTTAAAATTTATAGCAATTAAAGATTCATTAAAAAATTTAAATTCATCTCCATCCTTTAAAATCAAATCAATATCTTTTGTAGCAGGTTTTAATCCCTCAAATAAGAGAGCTGCGCCTCCGATTATATATAAATTAACTTTATTTGTTAAGTTCTTATCAATTTCATTGAATAATTCTTCTATTTGTTTAAATTCTGATATCATACAATTCTCCCTTCTCTCTTATTTCTTCCAAGGTAGGATATCCCTTTATTGTATCCCCCTTAATTATATTATCAATTTTTTTTAGAACTGGATTTTTTATTTTCGAGAAATCGTCTCTAAATTTTATATAAAAAAGTATAAGATAAGTTAAATATCTATAATCTTTTTCTTTGTTGATAATATAAATTGAATGAAGTAATATTTCTTCTTTTGATAATTTCTTATTAGGTAAAAAATAAAAATTTGTTGGAAGTAATATTTTTATTCCATATTTTTTGTATGCCGAGAATGCAGTAAAGGCTGCTTTTAATTCAAAATTATTTGAGAATAAAATTTCATCCTCATTTTTATGGTATATTATGGAGTTTACAGGAATTCTATTATCAATTGTCTCTTCGAATCTTTTATTTTCCTCCAAATAATTCTTTAGATTTGGCCATATTTTTTCATTTATAGTATATTTATGATTTTTATCCATTAAAATTGCACTGATATTACGCCCTATCCTAATTTTTTTATAAACAGTGCTCTTCTTTAAATTTATCTCCCTCATTATTTCATTGATAGATTTTGGTTTTAAAATTGACATCAGAATCTTTAATCCCGAATCTGAAAAAAGCTCAATCAGATTGGGATATCTAGAAATAATATTGAGAATAAGTGCTGAATTAATTGATCTTTTAGGTTCCAATCTACCTCTATTTAAATGTAAAAAACCTTGTTCTAATAGTTTTTGTTTTGCTCTATAAATCTGACTATTACTCCTATGAATATTCTGAGCAATATTTTCTATTCTATCATTTCCATAAGAAACTTGCTCTAATACTCTTAATTCAGTTTGAGATAATTGCATAGTATTATATTTATATACGATTACTATATATACTTTTCGCATTTTAGTGGAAAAATTGATAATTTTCAATTTATTAATCTAATTACCAATATAAATTCATTATAAGGTGTCTACATACAAACGAAAAATAAGTGTGTTAAATACATTTTTCTCCTGTAAATCAGATCTAACCAACCAGATCCGCTTTAAAAAAATAATGTCCTACATAGTAGACATTAAATTACTTTTTTTAACTTTTATTTAACATTAGTTTAATTTTAATTTTACTATTATTAAACTACAATTTAATTTTAGTAAAATATTTATAGTCTAAATTATAATATATTGATTTCTTTCTTGTTAATTTTTATAGGTTTCTAAGTATTTTTAATACCACCTATATGTAAACTAGGGTCACCAAGTAACACCCATTGTTGAACGGTTTTTGCATCAATGGAAAAATCCCAACCGGCCGGTGTATTCCAATCAATAGGATATTTATCTAAATAACGTGATATCGATTCCTTCCAAACTTCTCCAAGAATATCTATCTTATTAACACCATAATTATAAAAAAAACTGTTATCTATATAATCAGCAGCTCCTTCTTGTGAATCTTTATCCTCTTTTGTCATTTCAAGACCACTATAACCAATGGTTGCAATGGATCCACCACCAATTTTCCTAGTAAGTTTCCAACCCCAACATTCAGGAATCCAAGTCATATAACCAAAAGATTGTTTAAAAATATTAAAAATATTCACATCAAACTGCAGATTATGACATGCATTGACCACACAAATAGGGAGCATTTCATTATTTCTAAGTTTGGTAATAGTTTTTACTGATAGACCTTCAATCCATACACTTTTATCATCTGGTGGATGTGTACTCCAAACTGATGGATTGCCATGGCCATAAAATACAAGGAAACCACAACCCTTGTTAACTTCACGTATTACATCTTCAGTTCCCTTGAATGAACCATCTGATGCAAATAATGTTGTATTTTCAAAACCAGACAAATAACTTATATCGGTTAGAATATTATCTTCACCTTCATAAGCAGGAGTTGGAAAAGAATAACTACCAGGTGGATACATATCGCCAGCAACCCCTATAATGCGATTAAACCACTCCTTTCCATAAGTGTTTCTTTCGTAGTTTATTATCTTATTAACCATTATTTTTACTTCAAAATTATTCCTGCAGGCAAGCCTACCAACACATACATCAGGATATAAGTCAATATATTTATCTTGAGCTTGATCGCCATTCCATTCACCATAAATACCATTATTATTTGTATCCCATGAAGAATAGCTCCCGTTTTTATCAATAATATCAGCATAATATAGTTCAGAAATAAAATATTGCTCATGAAAGTTAACATCAGCATTATTTACATATCTAATAGGAACCTTTCGGAAATTACCAACAAGTAGAACATATTTTATCTGAGTTTCATCGTAAGCCTTTTTTATAAAAAGTTTTATTTTTTCAGCCTTATCACGACCATACCAGATGTCATCATATATCTTATCTAAAGTTACAATGCTTGTTTTGATTGCGTTTTTATTTTTATGTTCCTTTAAAGGTTCCAAGGTCTTTACAAAATTTGATGGAGTAATAATTAAAAGATCGCAAATTGAGTTATCAAAAGAAGATTTATTTTTATCTAAAAAATTTTTATTAGTTGCTTGTATATGAGCATTAGAATAAGGAACTATTATTAGAATTATAATACAAAAAATGAAAATTTTAACAAGTATCTTTTTCATTGTTTTTTAACCCCCAATTTTTAATCAAAATATAATATTTTATTATATTGTTTAATTTAAAGTTTTCCCAAATATAAAAATGTATAAAAAAAAAGAAAAAAAATGTGAATTAGTTTATTTATTACCAACCAGGTCCATCAGGTATTCCATCACCCGAGTTAGGTGCTGGTCCAGGTCCGTAGGCAGGTCCTTTACCATCAAATGAAACAAATCCACTACCATCTGGAATACAATCACCTGAGTTAGGTGCTGGTCCGGTACTCTTATTTTGACCTTGGTTTCCTATTGCGGCAACAGCAACACCTGCTATTAAAATAGCAAGGATTGCTCCAATTATTAAAATTTTCTTCATAACGTCCTCCGTATTATTATCTTATTTTACAAGCTAAGGATTTTAATTATTCATCGTTGTTTCGGTGTCGCCATCTCCAATGATGTTGAGATGCCCAAATCGGCTGACCTGGCTCACGGTATACAAGGCCGTTTATTGTAAAGACACTCATCCAAGTATCAGATTGATAATGGCCCTCAACTGTTACTTCTGTTGAAACAAGACCAAGTAGCTCATCCATAATGAGTTCATACTCTCCATCGCCGTCATAATCCTCTGCAGATATTGCAGATGTTATATACCAATTTGGTCCAAAATGAAGTTCAACCTCACCAATATAAAAGTTCTCTTCATCATATTCAAGGATACCTGTAATTTCCTCAAGTTCACAGCCACCAAGACAAATCCCCAGCATATCACAAATTCTGTTTCTTATACGCTCGAATAAATGTTCTCCACCAAGTGGTGTAGGCTGATTGTTTTTTTCCTCTAAAGCAATGACACTGCTTGGCACTAAAGTTCCTACCAAAAGAAGCATCATTACTAGGCTTGTCACTAGCATCGTTTTTTTTATTTTTTTCGTTTTTTCCATTTTTTCACCTATTTATTTTCTTCCCTTTTTAAAAAAAATATATTTGAAAAATTCATAACATATCCCCGATATCTATTTCGCCATTCTCATCAAGTAAAGTAGCACTAATTTCATCAATTATGTCATCATTGGTAACAGTATTATCTCCCTTTACTACTGCATCGATATCTGTTTCTTGGTCTATATTCAATACTGTCATTATAGATATTATTAAAATCAAGACTGCAACCAACAATGCAAGAGTTTTGTTTACCATGGTCCACCTCCGCCAGGCCCATTATGATTGCCATTTCCGCCTCCTGTCTCATTATTATTACCACCATTACCGCCTCCGGAACCATTGCCTCCGCCACCAGGACCTTGGTCATTACCAGAACCATTATCTCCACCACCAGGACCTTTGCCGTTACCAGAGTGACCATCGCCTGTTTGGTTCATTCTTAATCTTAATCGCTGTTGCAAATGAAGCCTCAATGTTTCATTTTCAATATTTTCAGAGTTATTTAATCGATTTTGAAGGCGATTGCATTTCCTATAACCATAATCCTTTGTAACATTTTGAATATTAACTCTTGAGCGTATCTTTAATCGAATATTGTCTGATTTTAGTTGAGTTAACAGTATAAATTTTTCTTCATCAATTAATTCACCTATACCTAATACTAGATTTTGTTTAACCTGCAATAAGGATAATGTTCCATTTTGATATTTTTGTAAATCATTGGTATTAGTTATTCCAATTATTCTAAATATTTCGTTCAACTGTTGTTTGTTATATAATCTGATTTTATTTTCTATTAAGGTTTTTAAGACTTGGTTTATTCCACAAATATCATTCTTTATAGCATCTTGTAATGCAGTTTTTGTAGATTCATCTACTTGTCCATTAAGGGTTTCTCTAAATTCTTTGGATAAATCTATAGCATCCTGCTTTAGTTCAACGAAAAAATAAACAGCCTCTGAAGAATTTACATCTACTGATTGAATTTCCCCCGAGAGCAGATCCATTTCAGCAAGTATCAATTCTAAATCAAATGTTTCATAACCTAAATCTAATAGATTTGAAATAATCAATTGACCTTTGCAAATATTATTTGCTACAGATTTTTCTAGTTGTAATAATCTAATTTCTGCTCCATCTAGGCTATTAAAAATATTAATTTGTTTGCAGGTATGTTCATCAATATTAACAATACTACCTTCTCCTATTTCACCATATGCAAAAGTCGTTGAGATGACCAGCATCAAACAAACAACCAATATACATATTTTCATTTTCATTGACAACATACCTTAATTTTATTAACCATAGCTTTAGTTTGATATTGGTTGAAAGAGCATATATAATTTCACCGGAAAATACCGGAACAAGACGGAAGAGTATTAACAAAAAAAGATTATTTCTTCAATCGAATAAAATTTGACATCCCAACTTTTTCTATCTCAATTAATCCTTTGTGTTCTAAGCTATGGATGTTTCTTGAAACTGCAGCCTTTGGCATATTTAATATTTTTTCAATTCTAGTCTGAGTTAGAGTTTCAGAGTGTTCATTCAAAACTTTCATTATTTGCTTCTGACGGTCGGTTAATCCTTTAAATTGTTCAACATAGCTTTTAACAGAAACCTTTCTTTTATTATATGAGCGATACATATTTAAAAATATTAGAATAAAAATTATTATAATGAGTATTGAAAACACCAGATTTATATCACTAATAAATGAAGGTGTTTTTCCATCAGATGATTTTGAGATTTGATAATTTATAAGTAGTGAAATACTTTTATTTTCACCTAAACCATATACAACAAGTCTATTAGATTCCTTACTAATCCAGATAGTTCCCGAGGAATTTATATCATATATCGTAGAGCTTGGTGGTAGTAAAACCTTAAAAATAAATTCAGAAAAAATTTCATTTTTTGAAATATTGAAAAACCATTTGTCTCTTGTTTTATATGTATAATTTTGGTTATCTATTGTTAAGAGATAAGGAAAATTTGTAGTACCATCAATAGTAACAAAACCAGAATCTGTTATATCAATAGTAATATCTGCATATAAATCTTGAGCATAAAGCGAAGGAGAAATAGTAAACAATGTCAACCAAATAGCAATTATAACATTATATAGTTTCAATTTTCGCCTTAATAAACTCATTTTTTTACCCTTATATGTAAAATATCTTATCAAATATATTTATTGATATCTAATCTTTGAATAATACATCATTATTAATTATTTTTGTAGATTATATCTTACTTAAAAAGAAGGTAAGAGACAAATTAAAAATAGAACTTCTAAATGCAGTGTTTATACTGTAAAATCCTTCAAAACCACCATGCTTTTATAACTTTATTTGGATATTGTGATTCAGAAATCCAGGGATTCTTATAATTTATGTTTGGCAAGGTCGAAACGGTCAGCATTCATAAGCTTGTTCCAAGCTGCTACAAAATCATATACGAACTTTTTTTGCGAGTCTTTGCATGCATAGACCTCAGCTATTGCTCTGAGCTGTGAGTTCGAACCAAAAATTAAATCAACTCGGGTGCCAGTCCATTTCAGCTTTCCAGTTACCCGATCTCGACCTTCAAATATGTCTTTATCTTTTGAGGTTGGCTTCCATATTGTGCTCATGTCAAGAAGATTTACAAAAAAGTCATTTGTAAGAGTCTCTGGTTGCTTGGTAAATAAGCCATGCTTGGACTGTCCAAAGTTGGTATTCAACACTCGCATACCTCCAATAAGAACTGTCATCTCTGGTGCAGTTAATGTCAGAAGTTGCGCTCTATCTACAAGTAGCTCCTCTGCAGATACAGAATATTTGGTTTTGAGATAGTTGCGGAATCCATCTGCAACAGGTTCGAGAACAGAAAATGACTTCACATCAGTTTGCTCTAGTGATGCATCCATGCGTCCCGGTGTGAAGGGAACAATTACATCATGACCTGCTCTCTTTGCAGCTTGTTGGACAGCTGCACATCCACCAAGAACAATCAAGTCGGAGAGTGATATCTTTTTTCCTCCCGGTTGTGCTTTGTTAAACTCTTTTTGGATTTTTTCAAGTGTTTGTATTACTTTTTTAAGTTGCTTTGGTTGGTTAACTTCCCAATCCTTTTGTGGTGCAAGACGAATGCGGGCCCCATTAGCACCACCACGTTTGTCAGAACCACGAAACGTTGACGCTGACGCCCAGGCAGTGGAAACCAATTCTGAAATAGGCAGTCCCGAAGCAAGAATCATACTCTTTAGTTTTGTAATATCCTTCTCATCGATAAGCTTATGATTAACAGGTGGTATCGGATCTTGCCAAATAAGCTCCTCTTTAGGAACCTCTGGACCAAGATAACGTGATCTAGGGCCCATATCTCGGTGGGTCAGCTTGAACCATGCACGAGCAAAAGCATCGGCAAACTCTTTAGGATTTTTATGAAAACGACGCGCTATTGGTTCATATATCGGATCAAAACGCAGCGATAAATCTGCAGTAGTCATTATTGGTGGATATCGTTTCTTTGGATTATGAGCCCCTGGTGCCTTATCCTTTTCAGCAACATCCTTGGCGACCCATTGCCAGGCTCCCGCAGGACTTTTCACCTTTTCCCATTCATAACCAAACAACATATCAAAATAACCCATGTCCCATTTTGTTGGCTTGGGTGTCCATGCACCTTCGATACCACTTGTGATAGTATCATCTCCCTTACCGCTTCTGAAACTACTCTTCCATCCAAGTCCTTGTTCTTCGATGCCAGCACCTTCAGGCTCAGGACCCACCTTTGATGTATCACCAGCACCGTGACACTTGCCAAATGTATGACCTCCAGCAACTAGTGCTACAGTTTCTTCATCATTCATTGCCATACGAGCAAATGTCTCACGGACATCAATGCCAGAAGCGACGGGGTCTGGTTTGCCATTTGGGCCTTCTGGATTCACATATATAAGCCCCATTTGTACAGCTGCTAGTGGATTTTCAAGTTCGCGATCACCGCTATAGCGCTTATCACCAAGCCAAGTGTCCTCACTACCCCAATATATATCCTCTTCGGGTTCCCAGATATCCTCACGACCACCAGCAAAACCAAAGATCTTAAAACCCATTGATTCTAGTGCACAGTTACCAGCAAGAATCATCAGATCAGCCCAGGAGATCTTTTTCCCATATTTCTGTTTGATAGGCCACAACAGCCGACGAGCCTTATCAAGGTTTGCATTGTCCGGCCAACTGTTGAGAGGCGGTAAACGTTGACTACCAGATCCCGCACCACCACGGCCATCACCCATACGGTAGGTACCTGCACTATGCCATGCCATCCTGATAAACAGCCCTCCATAATGACCATAATCGGCAGGCCACCATTCCTGCGAGTCTGTCATAAGAGCATAAAGATCTTTTTTAAGCGATATGAGGTCGAGTTTTTTAAATTCCTCAGCATAGTTGAAATCCTTACCCATTGGATTGCTTTTTTGTGAGTGCTGATGAAGAATCCTGAGGTTTAACTGGTTAGGCCACCAATCCCGATTTGACTTGCCCTTAACATCAATATATTTATTAGTCCAATCCATTCCAAGTTTCTTACTTTTTTTATTCATATTTAATTCTCCTAAAATAAAAAATTTTATTATTTTTTACCATTATTAAACCTCCCTTATTAATTGAAAACAAATCAATTACATTTAAATTGTATTGTTAAAAAATTAAATAATAAAATATCTTTAAATATTTATGGTATCAATTAATTTCATGTTGATAGGTTTTAATAGTAAGTATATGAATTGTTACACCAATAGCTATTATAATTAACATTATTTCAACCCAAAAATTTTTTATTACAAAAAAAATAGAGGCAAGTATTGTTATCCATAACAAAGATATTGTAAAAATTTTAAATTTTAATGGAACACCTCTGCCCTCATGATAATTTTTTATATAATTCCCAAACAATTTATTATTCATAAGCCAATTATAAAATCTCTGCGAACTACGAGCATAACAAGCAGCCGCAAGTAACAAAAAAGGAGTTGTAGGAAGAATTGGTAAAAAAATTCCAATAATTCCAAATCCTAAAAAAAGGGTTCCAGCAATAATAAGCATATATCTAAAGGTTTTATTTGATATTATATCTGTCTTATTTGATTTTATTACCATATCTTCAACGACTGAAATATATGATTTGTTAAATAATTTAATTGTTACTCCAATAGAAATCTCCATACAAATAAGAAATAGGAGTTATAAATGCATTATTTATCCAGTAAAATCCTTCTAGCCTTGCCAGGTTCGTAGGGGTTGCTAGGTATTTCTCAAATATTTAATATTGAATGGTGTAATCCAATCCATAGCCTGTATCTGGTGCGCGGTCATTAGCTAAATTAAAAATTAAACCATTACCAAATCCAATTTTTGCTGATGCCCAAGGATCAATAAGAATATCCCCTGGTTTAGGATTTCCAATTAAATCTTTATGTATAATAAATCCAAAAATGTCTGAATCTCCATCATGCAAAGGTATAGCCATATGTGACTCATCGGTCTCCAAATCTGTAACATAACAATCAACGTTATACCATCTTGTTACCATAGTTACAACATATCTATGATCGTTATAAATCCAATATACCGAATAAAATGTTTTAAAAAATAAACTATGGACCACATTATCTAATTTTCCAATTATTTTAAGGTTTTCAGGATCATCAGGTGTCTCATAAAACCATGTATAGTTAATGTCTATACGTTGAATTAATCTAGGTGGTAAAAATTTTACAAAAAAACCTTTCACATCACCTAAAACATCTTTTATCTCAGGATTTTCCTCATCACCAGCAAGGGTATTTATTGGTAGAACAACAGTGAAAAATAGCATAGAAACCAAACATACCAAAATCTTTCCTTTCATAATTTTTCCTCCCTTTTAAAAATTCATATGTTTTTAACTATTTAAATTTTTTCTGTAAATATATCAATTTAACGTCTAAAATAAATTATAGTTGCTAATTATTGCTTCCAAAATATGGTTTGAAAAAATATAGTTATAATACTTTCAATTAGCAATCATATAGATATTTATAAAAAAATACCTATTCAAGTTGATATTATGCAAAAAAATCAATATCCAAAATATAAAGGCGTTGTACTTCTTGTTGAGAATGTTGAAAAATCAAAGAAATTTTATACTGAAATATTAGGTCAAAAAATTGAGATGGATTTTGGCAGATGTATCGGATTTCTTGACGGTTTTTCTATTTGGGATAGGTCATATGCCCTTAAAATGATGGAATTAAAAGAAAAAGATACTAAAACAAATAAATGGGATGCAGAACTCTATTTTGAAATTGAAGATTTAGAGTCATTGTATGGAAAAATAAAAAGTAAAAAAATAAAATTTATACATAGTATAATTGAGCAACCATGGGCACAAAGATGCTTTAGGATATATGACCCTGACAAACATATAATAGAATTTGGTGAACCCATGACAGTTGCTATAGAAAGGCTTTATGACCAAGGTTTAACCCATAATCAAATTGTAAAAAAAACTTTAATGCCAGTTGAATTTGTTTTGGATGTAATAGGTAAAATTGACAATGTAAAAAATGATAAATTTACTGAGGATTTGATTGCACCCTGTGGGATGAACTGCCGAATATGCATTGGTTATTTTGGATATTCCATGAGCGGAGATAAAAGGAAAATGAGGTGTATTGGATGTAAACCAAGAGACAAAAGTTGTGCATTTCTAAAAAAATTCTGCAAAAAACTTTCAAAAAAAGAAATTAATTATTGCTTCGAATGTTTAGATTTCCCATGTAAACATTTGGAAAAAATTGATAAGGGGTATCGCCAGAGATACAATATGAGTATGATAGAAAACCTTGAGTATATCCGTGAAAAAGGAATCGATAAATTCTTAAAAAAACAAGAGAAAAAATATCAATGTTTAAAATGTGGGGGAGTAATTTGTGTTCATAATGGTAAATGTTATTCCTGCGGAAAACAAATAAAAATAAATGAAATAGGGTGAATAAATTTTTTAGATTGATTGTAAATAAAAAAAATAAGCATTTCATAATATAAATATTGGGGAAAAATTTATGGATAAAAAATAGAAGAGTATATAGATAAACAAACATCACCTCAAAAAGAGAGAATTCTGAAAGTAAAGGATATTTTTACAAAAACTCTTAAATTATTGAAGCGTTAAGAGCATATTAGGATGATTTTGCAAGAAATTTTCTATAAAATAAATAATTATTTTCCAAACTCTGTAAGAAAATATGATTGAAAATATTGTTACTTGTCATTATAGCCCAAAAAAAAGAAAACGATTCCAAGAAGAAAGGAAATTAATGAAAACATAAAGGGAAAGAATGCATCTAGGTCAAGAAAAGAAGGCATTATAAAAAATATAATAGAAACAATGATTAATAAAGATCCTACAGCAAGAGAGTAACTTCTTTTTAACATACAGACTAATGAATCATTTATTATTTAAATATTGACAGAAATTTTGATAATAATAAAATTATATATTTAATACCTGTATTGTGATTTAACAACGGATATAAACATTATTTATTGTTCTTATAAAAAAAAGAAAAAAGATTTTAATGAAATTGAACTTGCTAAAGATAAAACTTTAATATATATGAAAAAGTTCTAGCGATACTTCTCTTATTGGATTTTTTATAATTGACTAAATCTGTAAAATAAAAATAGATGCTCAAAATTATAAATAGTATCTTTTATTATAATATATAAAATGGATGAAAAAACAATCAATAAAATTTCAAATATTTCAGAAACTCTTTTAATACCACTATATTCACGTGCACTTGAATCTAAAACAGAAAATCCTCTAATTATAGATAAAAAAGCAATTGAGATTACAAATGAGTTAAACAAAATATTTGAAAAATCAAATTCTTTGTTCTATCAAAATTTATCCAAAGGAAAATTACGAAAAAGAAGCTCGAAAAAATTAAATGTTGCAATGGCACTAAGAACAAGAAGATTTGACAGATATTGTTCCTCATTTATAAAAGAGAACCCTAATGGCACAATAGTTGAACTTGGCTGTGGACTAAGCACTAGATGTTCTCGTATAGATAATGATACAGGTTCATGGTATGATCTAGATTTACCAGAAGTAATCAATATAAGAAAAGAATTTTTCAAAGAATCTGAAAGATATCATCTTATTGCATGTTCAGTTCTTGATTTTATATGGATGGAAAAAATAAAAGATAAAAACAATAAAATTTTATTTATAGCTGAAGGTCTTTTTATGTATCTTCAAGAGCAAGATGTGAAAAATCTTTTAATAAAAATGCAAAAGTCATTTCCAGGGAGCTATCTGGCTTGTGAAGTGGTAAATTCGTTTATTATAAAAGTACTTAAAAGAAAGATTTGGAGGAAAAAATTCCAAAGAGACTTTGGTTTTGATAAGGATACTTCTTTTTATTTTGGAATTAAAGATAGTAAAGATTTTGAAAAATGGAATCAAGGGATTACCTTTCTTAAAGAATGGACTTATTTTGATGATAAAGAAAAAAAGATGGGATGGATGAATTTACTTGGAAAATCCAAAAAATTTAGAAAAACTCAATGGACAGTATATTACCAATTGAAATAATTTAAACATTCCATTTGCTCAAGAACTCAAGAGATTTTGCTTTTAAGGTTTTTCTTGAACTATCTGTATATTTTTTTACAAATGAAATAACCTCATCTTTATTTTTTACTTGAGGAAAGAACATATCAAAAGATTGTATAGCACCTTCTGCAATTACCTTTTTACATTCAACTGTAAGATGTGGAGTTGTTTTAATTTTTTCAACTTTCAAAAGCTCTTTTGTGATCTGAGGTATAAGATAAGGTTTTGCAAGTGCTATTTTTCCAGAATGACCAACAATATTTGCAACTGTGACCATATAATCATTATTTATAAAACTGTAGAATTTATCAAAAATCAAGTCAAATTTCTTATCAGTATCTACTTTTGTAAGATTAGCAATTATAAACATGGTTTGCCAGGTAAGAATCCTATATTTACTATCAAGAAGAGCAATAAAAAAATCCATATGTGGATATATTTTTTTTGGATATTCTTCACTAAGGTCCATTAAGACCTTCCCACATCCATATCTAATAGCTGCTTTTTCAGAAGATACCCCATTGATAATATCCGGAAGTAAGCTGAGATTTGCCTTTACCATTTTAAAAAGTTCTTCTTTAGTAATTGATTTATCAACAAGTTTATCTAATAAATCATTTTTCATATGAAAATTCCCATTAACTATATTGACTTTCTTTTTTTATATTTTTATAACAAGTTCATATCAAATAACCAATATTAATCAAACGCTTAATTTTTCTCAAAAAATTATTATTATGTAATTTAATACTGGTTTTATGAAAGTTAAAAAGATTGCAAAATTTTCAATAAAATTGCTAATTTTATTAATTTTAATAGCTGGCGCAATAGCATCTGCAATTTCAGCAATATTAACACTTATTCCAGATTCAACAGCAAGTAAAGAAAGCATACTTGGTTACTATGCACATTGTTCATTTGCACCTATTAGTACGATCATACTGATATTTTTGGCAGTTGTATTTACTTATATTTTGATAAGAACAAAATTTATGAAATTAATAACCAAATAAACTTTTATTTCTAACTAAGACGAAAAGTGTATAGATATTATGATATAATCATAAGTATGTTAGTAATCTATATAGCAATGGAAAGTTATCTAAGAGCTTTACTAACATAAAGCCAGATACTGTTTTATCTCTAGGCATTGTAACTGTTAGTTTTCCCCACTCACTTTCACCACCACTTAGGTCCTTTGCTTTTGCTTTTACAACATATGTTCCTTTTTTTGTCCAGGAATGATTAACTGTAATTTCTTCTCCTTCAATATAAGGTCCAAGCCAACCACTGTCTGTTCCATCTCCCCAATCTATAAAATAGGATATATCATCATCACCATCAGGGTCTTCTGAAATTATTTTATAAGAATAATTATTTCCAGGAATCCCCTCCTTAGATCCACTAATAGTTGGTTTTGTTGGTGGCCAATTAAAGCTTTCAGGGTCATATTCAACAGTGGAAATATAAAATCCAGTGAACAATGCGCCGTATTCGATATTATAAAAACCTTGATAACCCCAGTCAGTTCCCCAACTGTTTTTACATATCCAGTATCCTCCATTATCAATCGATGAATCGTTCTTCCAACCTAAGATTACGATTATGTGATTTAACATATTACCCCATGGGGCGTGAGGGTCAGGATAATAATCAGCCGGGTCATGGTGAGTACTCCAAAAATTAGCGAAATCCGATGTTGCATTCATAGCTGCTGCAATTGGACCATTTTGATAAATCAATGATTTTATAATCGCCCTGTTTTCAGGACTGTCAAATCCAAGATAACTTTCACTACAATCAAGGATCGGCACTAATAGATCTTCCCAATTCTCACATTTATCAGAGCATGGAATACCATGGCTTGCCTGATAAGGAAAACATGATTCAGGAATTGCTCCATTTTGGAAATTACCTTCAGAAGATGTATCCATCATATAATAGAAAGCTCCGTAAGGTGTTCCTCCCCAGCAGCCTTTTCCATAGTTATTAGCTGCTGCAGGAAGACAAGAAAGAACATATTGTTCAGAAAGATCAAGTGTAAAATCTGGATTTTCTTCTTTAATTTTAATTAAGCTTTCAAAAGCTCCAAGAGCTGCAAAATCCCAACAACTACCACAGTTTCCTTGATTTTTAGCAGGAGTTGTCCAATCATGCCCATCATAATCTTTCCAGTTGAATTCATCAGGGGTACTAACAATTGATGGTTTTTGTGTATCAATCACATCTAAGTTCTCAACATACAATGGTTTTTTCATTACATAGTATTCATAAGAATTGCCATTATCAGTTCTTAAAAAGACTTCACAATCGCAGGTATCTTCAGATATATCGCTGTCTATTATTGTTACACCATTTTGTTCAGATTGTGCTGCGCCAAATATACTGCTTCCACTAAAAATCAATATTTCAACAATGATTAATGCTAGGATCTTTTTCATTTTCTTAATTCCCCTTAATATTATTATTCTTACTTAAGAATACTTTATTAATAATTAAAGTTTTATATAATTTTTTTGAACAAAATAAGGCATTATCATTAAATTAATGAAAGATAAAAAGAAAAAAGAAAGATTTTGGGAAAAATAAATTGTAAATAGACAGTTAGCTAATTCCACCATTCCCCAATAAAATAAATCTTGGAATCATCATTTGAAAAAACGCCTGCATAACAAAGGAAACTTGTTGGAAAATAATTTGGAGTGATATTTCTTATACCTGTTCCATCAGAATTCATCATATATAGATCATATTTACCAGCATCACCTATTGCACTAACAACAAACAATATTTTTTCACCATTGTTTGAAAAAGTCGGAAAACCTTGACTATATCCTGTACTCGTTAATCTTGTCTCATTGTTTCCATCAAAATCAATTAAAAAGATGTTATAGTTCCCATGAACACTGGTATCATCTTCCAATCTCTCAAAAGCAATTTTTGCACCATCAGGGCTTATACATGGATCATAATCTCCAAATGGAAGATTTGCATTTCCCCACTCACCAGCCCTTGGTGGACTAGTAACTTTAGTTTGATTTGTTCCATCACTTTTTACATACCAAATGCTACTACCAGAGGTAAACGCGATATACTCTCCGACCCAGCTGATATCTGCATCATGGGAACCTGAATCCAATAGTTTTTCTTGGGAAGAACCATCAGAGTTCATAAGGTATATATCTAAGTTATCTTCACGAAACGATAAAAAAGCAATTTTATTACCACTTGGGGACCAAGCTGGATAAAGATCCCAGATATCATTGTTCGTCACTTGTTGAAAACCTGATCCATCAATATTGATTGTACATATTTCTTCACTTTCATTACTATCATCATTGATTTTTTTAGAAAAAACAAATCGATTAATTTGGTTATTTAATCTAAGTGTTGTAATTTTACTATCTGAACTGTAGATTAATGCAACTTCTTCAGTTGAGAGATCTAAACTATAAATGCCCCATCTCAATTCATGAGGCACACTTTTTTCACCTGAATTTATAGAATCATTAGATATGCAACCGCTAAATAAAAAGATAAAAAATATTACTATTACTAATATTGAAATGTATTTCATCATTTCTCCTCAATCCAATAACTTATATTTGTTTATAAGATTTTAATTTGAGCCAAGATTTTTATTATGACCTATGGATTATCAAATAATATGGAGAAATAAAAAGTAAAAAAAGTTTGAAAAGATTATGATAAAGTAAATTATAAGATTAAAGCATTAATGATTTAAATGGAGTAATGAAACATGCCTTTATTCAAGCGTTTATTGTTAGAGGATTCAATTGAAATTAATGTAAAACCTGAAAAGATATGGGATTTTTTTAAAAAACTTGAAAAAAACTATACAACCTGGCATCCAAAGGACCATATTGTCTTCAAATGGATTAAAGGTCCACCATTAGAAGAAGGAACAACCTGTTATGCTGAACAATATGTTATGGGAAAGGTTACAAAATATAATGCAACTCTATCTGAGATAGTCCCAAACCGGAAAATCGTATTCAAATGGTCTTATCCGGTTTCTCTTTTATCTCCAAAGGTCGAATGGCTCATTGAACCAAAAGGCTCTCATTCCATCTTCATAGCTGTTACGCATATGAGAGCAGGATATTTATGGAAGAAATTATTTAAAAGAGCAATGAAAAACATAATTGAAGCTCATAATAAACATACTGGAGATGAAGCAAAGAATCTTAAAAAGATATTAGAGAAATAAGAGTAGAGATGAATAAAAATAAATCTTGTAAAATTTTTAAATGTTTGAAAAATTTGTAAAAAAATTATTTATTTTCTAAACATTTCTTTTACTTTAACTCTAGAGTTAAGGTAATGAAATCCTTTTGTTATTCCTCCTTCAATTGCTTTTTGAGGACACCAATTATAACAAGCAAGACATGATTCACAATGGTTTTGCCATATAGGTTTTTTATCAATGATTTTTATGTTTTTAACTGGACATACTTTTTCACAGATGTTGCATCCATTACATTTTTCATTTGTAGAGAAAGTTCTGTCTGAAAGAGAAATATAATCTTCAAGTTTTAAATTGGTTGAAGCAGGAGAATTGGTTATTTTCTTTAAGGATTTTATTGTTATGTTCTTAAATAATGGGTTAAATGGGCTAAGAATTATATGAAGAATAATATTTGAATAAAATAAACCACTTTTTCTTGAGTTTATATTCTTTAAAATAAAATCAATTCTTCCTTTAGATTTTTCATAGATTTTTTCATATTTTTCCCACGGTTTGTTAAAAGCATTTTGGGGCATATGTATACCAAATCCAGCAGAAAGGTCTCCTCCACGAGATTTTAATAGTTTTTTTAGAGTTTTAAATGAAGTTCCTGCCTCTCCACCATAATTGCAAATTGCAAAGATATATTTTCCATTTATACCATCTAGTTTTTTAATAAAACGTTTTATAATGTTTGGTAAGTCTATATAATAAACTGGAAAAACTATTCCGATAACATCTGATTTTGGTTTGATGGTCTTTTTATTTTCTAATGAGGAGATTGGAACAAGAGTTGCTTTTGAAAATCTTTTACAAAGTTCTTTTGATATAAAAAGAGAATTTCCTGTTCCTGAAAAATAATAAATCTCAATATCCATTGAGTTCAAACTCATAATCTTAAAATAAAATTGTTATAGTTATTTCTTTTTATAATTTCTAAAATGAAAATTTTCTATTTTTAATTATAAAACTAATTTTTCTTATTTAGTTTCTTTGAGCAATGCTTGAACCTTTTCACGTTTTTCCCAAAGTCCACAACTACCATCTTTTCCATGTAATTGTGAATGGTTTTCCCTAATTTTACGTAAGAAAGTAGAGTTCAATGCTTCTTTTAAGGTAACATTATTCAGGTTCATATCTGAATAAGGTGCAAAGGGGCATGGCTCGACATCGCCTTCTGCACTGATATGAATAAATCCACGACCTGCCGCTAGACATCCTCCTATTTCATCTTCATCACCTGGTACTGCGATAAATAATGCTGGCCACTTTGCCTTGAATTTTTTCATATTATCCATTATTGTCTTTCTTTGATCATCTGTAACCATCCATTCTTCTGTACCTGGTTTTATTGGATTATATTCAACAAACAAAAAGAACTTACAACCAATATCTACAAGACCTTTGATAAAGGACTCGTTCAATATTGAATCAAAATTGTTTTTTGTTAAAGTAAGAGACGTTCCAAAAAAGACATTTTTGTCCTTTATCTTTTTCATAATCTTTTGTAACCTATTATATATCCCTTTTCCACGTATATCATCTGTTTCTTCCTCACATCCCTCCAAACTTATCAATGGAGCAATGTTCTTTTGTTTTTTCATAAGATTAAGGACTTCATCATTGATTAGTAAACCATTTGTAAATATTACAAAGATAATATCAGGATATTTTTTTGTTATATCAAAGAAATCAGGTCTCATGAAAGGTTCACCGCCAGCTACCACAACAAAAGATATACCAAGGTCATGGGCTTGTTTGATTATATCACTTAGTTGTTCACTGGTTAGTTCTTTATTTGATGTTGGACGTATAGCCTTTTCATAACACCCTTTACAGTTTAAATTACATTTATGGGTGATACTAAATATCATAATCGGTGGCACATGAGTTCCTTGCTGCTCCCAAATCTCACGAGTCTTTGCTGCCTTTTTCTGCCATCTATAAGTTTTAAAAAAAAACAGAGCCTGCGAAGGATTCTTTATACATACCTTTATTGCATCTTTAAAAAATATTTTTAATGCATCATTTAAAGCAAATCTGAAATCTGTATTTTCAAGGGTTGTCTTAGTCATTATTTTTCCGACATTTAAACCTTGAATTTAAAGATTTCCTATTCAAAAAAACAGCTTTTATTAATTATTACATTTGTTATTTAACAAATAGATTATTTCAAGCGATAGGTTTTTATTTATATTCAGATAATAGTAAAATGACCATAATGATGAATAGACATTTTTTCTGAACTGCTGTAAAAACTACAAATGAAGAAAAATGGGCGAACTGAATGGTCAATTATTTAAATTTTTTTAACCATATAAGGACCAACTGATTCAAAACCAAACCGTCGATAATAGTTACGAGTTCCAATACCTGATAGTACTATTAATTTTTCAGCATCATACTCTTCCTTTGAAATTCTTTCTGCCTCATTTATTAAATTTTCACCCCAGCCCCGGTGCTGCCATTGAACATCCTTTGCCTTTTTACCAACCTTTACCACTGGGCCAAAGACATGGAGTTCTCGTATCAACATTGCTCTTGTATTTTTTAATTCAACTCTATGAGCCTTTTCTGATGGACTTCTTAGTCTTAATAATCCAATTAAAGCATCCTTTGTTTTATCTTCATAGGATAAAAATATCTCTTCACCTTTAGAAGCAGGATATCTATCAATGTTTATTTTCACATTATCTATTTGTAGTTTAAAATCTGATTTATATTGAATATGTCCAACTTCTCTGCAGCGTATACATTTACAGCTTGTGCCTTCTGATTTTAGTTTTTCTTGTGCTACCTTTCTTAAATCTCCTTTTTTAATACCCCAGGCAATAAGGTTAACTGGAATATCTCTTTGAATGCGTTGTATTCTTACCCATTTTGGTACAATTTTTTTTATTTCAACAATAAGTTTTATCATTTCATCTAAATCATAAGGTTTATAATCACCTTTTTTCCACATATTGTAGAGTTTTGTATTAGGCATGACAAGGGTTGGATAGATTTTTATTGCATCTGGTTTAAAATTATCATCCTTAAATATTGTTTTAAATGATTTAAGATCATTATCAAAGTTTGAGCCTGGAAGTCCTGGCATCATATGATAAATAACTGCAAAACCTGAATCCCTGGCATTTTGTGTAGCATTGATTACATCATTAACTGTATGTTCACGTTTGATTGTTTTATAGATATCATCATCCAGCGTTTGTACTCCTAACTCTACTCTTGTTGTAACAAGATCAAGCATTAAATCAATATGATTCCTTTTACAATAATCAGGTCGAGTTTCTATTGTTATGTCACTAATCTTTATCTTTGAGTTTTCAGCTGACATTTGGGATTGTTTTAAAGTTTTATCATTTCTTCCAGTAACAGCATTGAGACATTGTGATACAAACAATTCTAAATAATCCTTAGGATAACAAGTAATAGTTCCTCCAAAGATTATTAGTTCTACTTTATCAACGATGTGACCCATAATGTTAAATTGATCTAATCTGCTTTTGACCTGAAGATATGGGTCATAATTGTTTTGCACTGCTCTTCTACCAGCTGGCTCATTACCCGTATAACTCTGAGGCGTTCCAAAATCTGGGCCACCTGGACAATATATGCAAGGCTCACTTTTTGGACAAGGATATGGTTTAGTCATAACTGTTATGATATAAACACCAGAAATTGATCTTACAGGTTTTAATATTAATTTTTTAATGATTTTATTTCTTTCAGATTTTGTTAATGCAGATAGTATTTCTGAATTGCGAGGGAAATTTTTTAAACCATATTCTCTGCATGCCCATAGTTTTACCTTAGTTAGGTCTTTATCATTTTTAAATTCACCTGATATGATTTTTTCAATTATTGCACGATAAACATCCTTATTTTTCATTATTGCACCGATAAAACGAAATTTAATATGATGGAAATTTAATTTTTTATGAAGAAATAAGTTGTTTATATTTTTAACTTATCTATTAATTGATTTTTTCCTATTTTGGAGTATATAACAAAAAAATTAGTGTTCTATAATGTATCTAATAATATTATATAATAAAAGAAGATGTGTATTTGAATTAAATGAAAAAATTCGATGTTATTGTTATAGGTAGTGGCTCTGGTGGAATAATTGTTGAAAGTGCCCTTAGTAAAGGTTTTTCTGTAGCATGGGTTGACAAAGGTCCCCTTGGCGGTACTTGTTTGAATGTCGGTTGTATTCCATCAAAAATGCTAGTCTATCCTGCAGACCGTGTAATGGAGATCAAAGAAGCAGATAAACTAGGCATTACAGCAGAAATCAAAGATGTTGATTTTAAAAAAATTATGGAACACATGAGAGAACCAATTCGTGAAAGTCATGAGCATATGAAACGTGGTTTGGATGTACCAGTAAAAAATTTTCAATATTTTAAGGGCATTGGGCATTTTGTTAATGATTATACAATAGAAATAAATGGTAAAAAAATCATAGGTAAAAAAATATTTATTGTATCTGGTGCTCGTCCTCATATCCCCCCTCTTAAAGGACTTAATGAAATTGATTATCTTACAAATGATAATGTCTTTAATCTTGTTGATAAACCTGACAGCATTGTTATTGTTGGTGGAGGTTATATTGCAGTTGAATTTGCTCATTTTTTTTCTGCAGTTGGAACAAAAGTTACTATACTGCAAAGAGGAAATAGGTTAATTAAGAATGCCGAACCTGAGATATCTGATTTATTAAATAAACTGATGAGGAATAGAATGAAAATTATTACAAACTTTAATGCAAATGAAGTAAAAAAACAGGGAAATCAAATTGTAGTTATAGGTAAGGAGGATAAATCTAATCAGATTTTAAAATTTTCTGCTGATAAAATAATGATTGCAACTGGAAGAACGTCCAATGCAGATCTATTGAAAGTTGAAAAAACAGGTGTTGATGTTGATAATAGAGGTTACATAAAAGTTAATGAGTATCTTGAAACAACCAAGAAAAACATTTGGGCTTTTGGAGATGCAATTGGAAAATATATGTTTAAACACGTGGCAAATGAGGAATCTTTAATTGCCTGGCATAACGCAGTTGATGAAAAAAAAATTCCTATGGACTACAGGGCTGTTCCATATGCAGTATTTACATATCCACAAATTGCAGGTGTGGGTCTTAGAGAAGAAGAGTCAAAAAAAGACCATGCGATACTGGTAGGAAAAGCAAAATATAGTGATGTGGCAAAAGGCGAAGCAATGGTAGAGCTAGAAGGATTTGCCAAAGCAATAGTAAATAAAGAAGATGGAAAAATATTAGGTTTTCATATAATAGGTCCATATGCATCAATCCTTGTTCAGGAGGTTGTCAATGCAATGGCTCTTGGCGGCCAGATTGGTTTTATTGGTCGAGGTATGCATATTCATCCAGCATTACCTGAACTTATCCTAAGGACCTTTAATAATTTAAAAGAACCATGAAAAATATTAATTTAAAATTATAAAAAAACATATTTTTGAAAATGATATATAACTAAGTTATATAATTACTTGTATTTGATATATCAAAACCTCTTATGATTTCAATAGGTGGAATATTTTTTGGTGGTATCCAACCAGAAACGGGATATACCAAATTTGGAAAGAATTGTTCGATATTTGTACATAATTTTGTAATTACATGATTTTCACCAAATTGTTTTTTACTTATTTCATAGGTTTTTTTTCTTGTAATTGTCTCATCAATATAACCAAGTGAGTGAATATATTCATGTAATAATATGTGAAAACCATATGGTTTAATTAATTGAGGTTTTGTCTCATTAATTCTTCTTATAGGAGTTTTATTTATTACAATTATATTTGAAGCAACTGGGTGATATGCTCCAATAAATCCGTTAAGAGTTGAACCCAACTCTTGAAGACCAAGCATTAGGCCTGCACGAGATCTTCCTTCGCTTTTTTCAACAATATTTTTTACTTCTTCAAAGGTTTCAATAAAACTTTTATTTATTTCATTTTCTGGATATGAATTTTTGTTCATAAAAATCAATAGTTAACAATTGTTAATAAAGCTTTGCTTTTATGATAAACCATCAAAAAATTATGCATAAAATTTCTTATTTTCTAATTACTAATTGATTTTCACTAACGCTTACTACATAATACGAATCATTATCAATCTTGATAGTTTTTGTATTCTTAGGATAAAAAAGATTATAAGAAAAACCTTGATTTCCAGTTCCATACAGAATTGCAACAGAAAATATATCCTTTGAAATCATCCCGCAATAAACTATTGTTTTGGAGTTCATAAATCCAATTTTTATCTTTGTCTTATCGCCAACTGCTAATGTTATATCTTCAGATATATACCCATATGTATCATTCTTCATAAAATACTAGAATATATATTGATGATTTAAAATCATAGGATATCTTATTTTCAGTATTATATTTTAGTAGGCTTTCATTTATGTGACATTTCTTTTGCTAAGGGTTTTATAAACAATTCAATACAATAACTCAGCACTAGTATAACAATAAATAATACGAATATATTTTCATCAATAAAGTTTGCAATGGATGCCAAAAAAGGCACTTCTAAATGAGTATCCAGTTTTATTAAAATCTTTGAAATAATCCATAAAGTAACAATACAGCTTATTGTTGATATTGCAGGGTAAATAAATCTATATTGCTTTTTATAAATCCTATTTAAATAAGAATTATAAAAATTAAGTAACATTAAGCCAAAAAATATCAATAGGTATGAATAGAGTAAATCACCAATATCACCAAAAACAATAATATCATCACCTGAACGACCCATCACAATGATGATAAGTCTAAGAATTATCAGACCTAAAAAACTCCAAATTAAAGGACCAAAGAGTTTGAATTTATTATCATACCATTTTTGAAAATCCTTAATTGAATTATCGATTTTACTTTCAAATCGTTTTCCAGCTTTTTCAATAGATCTTCCAAATTCTTCGGCTTTTTTTTCGATTTTATTTTCTGTTTTTTTTGTATGTTTTTTAATAGAATCCTCTTTATCTGTAGTATCTAAACTAATCCCACATTTATCGCAAAACTCTGCATCATCATCATTTTTTTTACCACATTTAGTGCAATATGTCATCTTCCTTTCCTCGCTAATTGCAAGCATTTGTATTATATTTGTCTATAAAAAGATGTTTTTTTAATATTTTGTTATTTATCTTTTAGATAAAAATTATAATTTTTGTCTGTTTATTTGAAATTAAGATTAATACTGTTTTTTATCTATTATGTTACTCTTTTATTTTTTTTCTGGGAGATTATCAGGCAGTGATAAATAAGCAACAATTTCAATTATTCGTGCAACTAATAAAATCAGAAATCCTATCAATATTATCGTAGTGATTGCACCGATAAAATATACATTACCTGTAGTTTTGAATAAGTTTATTTTTGTATGTTTTGCAATACCATTGTAGCTGCGTCTTAAATATATTGCTGCAATAATTGACAGTATCCACCCTACTATCAATGCTACTACACAACCTCCTATTATGTCACTGAAATAACTCCAAAATGATTCAAAATCAGAGATATCAGCATTTTCTAAACTGGAAATCCATGTAAATCCACCAGCAGCACCAAAAGCAATAAGCATAATTACAACAATCGCTACAATGATAAGAATTCCAAAAATAAAATGCATAAGAAAGTTACTATATATATCCTTATCTTTTGTAAGTTCAGATATTGTTTTAACTGAGATAAATAAAAGCACAAGACCTAAAATACTAACAATAGGGCCACCGTAGGGAATAAATCCTCCGATTAGCAGTAGTATTGCTCCAATACCGCCCATAATCTTTGCATTAATTAATGAACTCATATTTTATCGCCTTAAAATTTTGAACTTGTAGATATTAATAAGTGTTTTCTTTTTATTAAATAAAATAGAATTTTTTCTATACGGTTGCTTTAATTTGATCCTTTTGCGACATCTTTGAAAGTGCGTCAACTTTTTTATTATCAAATGATTTTAGTATTTTTAATCTTTAAAAAATAAAATTAACAGCATTAAGAATAAATAGAAAAAGTTATATAAGGTTAACAGTTAACAATTGTTAAGTAGTTATTTTTTTATTTTAAAATACAAAATCTATATATGGGAGATAATAAAATGAAAAAAGAATCAATCCTAAATGTTATGATGGGGGATCATGAAAAAATAATAGCGATACTTGATGGTTTTAAAAAATGTTTAACCCAAGATAGGATAACTTTGCAAAAGATTTTTGATGCATTTTTTTGGGAGCTGGAGAAACATCTATTTACAGAAGAAAAAGTAATTTTTACATTGTATGATCATGAAGAACAAAAAGAATTTTATAGTATTATACCTCAATTAATGAAAGAACATGAAAAAATCCTTGATGAATTAAAACAATTGAAGAGGAAAATAAAATTAAACAAGGAGTGTAATACTGAAGGATTTATGGACTTATTCATTAAACATAAAAATTTTGAAGAAGAATCATTTTATCCTAAACTAGATCAAACATTGGATGAAAAACCAAAGGAATTTATTATCAATAGAATTAAAGAAATAAAGTTAGATAATAGCATATTAAAAAACATAAAAGTTAGTTGCTCTGAATGTGGTAAAAAATTAAGAATTTTCGAAGGTTATCACCATCTAAAACTTGATAAAAGATGGCTTTTTTGTAAGGCATGTTATAATAAAATTGATGAAAAAACCTTAAAAAAGGAAGCATTGGTTTAAATAAATTAAATTGTACAATTTATTAGATCACCTATAATCTTGAGAATAAATACCTGAAAAATAGGATTGCTCTAGTATCTATGTTTGAAGGTTTTACTTATGACTGGTTATATCTAGTTTTTTGGCTAATAAAAATGAAAAATCATAATTTTTATAATATTGAAAATTTCTGTTTATTTATCTTTTGAAGATTTCTTTTTATTAAAAAGTTTCTCAGCCGGACATCCTAGTTCTCTTTGTTTGCAATGTTTACAAGCAATAGATCCTCTTAAAAAGCCATTTACTGGGAAAGCAAGTAATACCAAAAATACAACTAGTATTAATAAAATCAAATTGAAATTGATAATTATCAAAGCAATTCCAACAACTAAGGGTATCAAAGATACCATAAAATCAGGAATTATATCCTTCCAACCAATTTTTTTTTCAATAAATTTTTTTGGATTACCTTTTTTGAAAAAAAGTGAGCAAAGTTTACCTTTACCAAATGCACATCGTTTGTTATAATAATAACAGTGAATGCAACTAATTTTTAATAAACGGATCTCAAGTATCAAAACAAATATTAGATATAATATTAACCAGACTAGCCCAATTAAATAAATGATATATGCTCCAATCAAATTTATTGCAAGTTGTAAAATAATTGCCCCTATTACAAACTTAAGAGGGTAATTTTCATAGCATTTATTTTCTTTCATAAAATCAAATAGTAAATATCGTTAATAGAATTATATTTTGTTATATAATAAAACATAAAAAAAAACGTTATTTTTTCTTTAAATTAATATTTGCTAAAGAAGCAACATATTCGACTGATTTTTCAAAAATATCTTTATCCTTTAGATAATCCTCAGATTTATTTCTATTTATCTGAATCCATTCTCTCATTTTTCTACCCATTGGTTGAAATGGTACAATATGTTTTTTCATCAACAGTTCACTTACTAATTTTTCAGGAACTTTTACACAAACACCTTGCATATATAAAGATGCAAAAAGCTTACCTCCAGCATAGTATGCAGGATGACCATACATTTTACCAGGTTTTACAAAGGGCATATCTAGTAAAAATGTATCAAGAACTTCTTTATGCTTTAAATTAAATTGTGCTTTTACCATTTATATCACTTTTAATTCAATTTTTACTTATTCTGCTCACTTCAATTAATCACTTTTTGAGAAATATTCCTATTTTTTAATTTTTTTATTATCTACAAATTAAATAAATAATCAAGGAATAACATTTAATACTTCATCTCTTAAATTAATTATTTTTGTAAAACTAGTTCCACTATCTATACTTTTATAAAAATCATAACCAACAGTAACAATATATACTATACTTGTATTTGCTGTAGAAATAACAATATCTGCAACATGATTTTGACCCTCGGTTATTTTAATTACCTGATCGTTTGTTTCTAATCCATCTGTTGATAAAAACACACCATTAATATTACTATAAATTACCTTGTTTGAATCATCTGGAAATACAGCAAGAGCATAACCACCACTGAAGATGTTATGTTCGTCCCAGCTTAGTCCGCCATCTATAGATTTTTGTATGATAAAATTATCTACTGCATAAATTGTTTTACCATCGCTTGAAATATCAAAATATGAAATATCTTTTTCTTTTAAATCTAAAGCAAATTGTGTCCAATTATCACCACCATCAGAACTTTTTAAAAAACCCATATTTTTTGAGGGATCAACAAAGTTAAATCCAAAAGTATACATTGTCAAAGGATCATTTTTAACATATCTGATTATCATGAAATCACTAATATTATCATTTTCTGGAGCTTTTGCTCTTGTCCATTCTCTTCCACCATCAATTGTTTTAAAAATTCCACCTTCGAAATATTGCCCAGATACATCATATCCTGTAAAAGTTGTCAATCCTCCTCTAATGCAAATAATCACATGTTCAGGATTTTTATCTGAAACCAATGCACAGGTTATGCATCCATTTGTAAGACCACAATTCTTTCTATACCATGTTTCTCCTGAATTGTTACTTTTATAAACCCCGCCATTTGATGTAGGATAATTTCCTTTTATTGGACCAGGCCCGTCAAGAGTTGCTGCATAAATAATATCAGGATCATCTTTAGAAAAAGATATATCATAAATTTCAGGATATCCAATTTGTTCATGTCTTAAGCCATATCTTAGACGCGCCCAAGTTTCACCACCATCAGAGCTTTTTAAAAAACCATTTCTTTCAGTTCCAATAATAATAACATCAGGATTTATTGGATGAACAGTAAGTGATCTGAACGGATTATCTCTATCAGCATCATAAGCAGGGCTTGATGGTCCTGAAATTATCTCATGACCATTCCCAATTTCATTACCACATTCTTGCTCTGTAAATTGGGTCTCATTTTGATTATCATTCTTATCAACACTTTCAGAATTTTTATTTATGGTTATTTGTTCTGTACAACCAATGAAAACAACTGAGGTGATAAAGATAAATCCAATTATTATTGATGTTATACGCATCCAAATCATCTCAAATTTGATAATTATAAAAGATTAATAAAATTAATTAATAGTATTTTTTCAATTTTTTAAGATTTTAAAAAAGTTTTAAATGTGAAAAACAATCAACTATATATGCCAGACCTGATTGCTATTGTCCTTTTTATTATCATTTTGATAATTGGTATTTTCTTTCTAATCTTTGGATTGATATCATTCAAAGAAAAGAGATTAATTGAAAATATCCCAACTTCAAATATAAGATCAATTGCAATGGGGCTTGTGGAGATCTTTGGACGAGTTGTACCAATAGAATACAATATTTTAAAAAGTCCGTTTAGTGACAAAGATTGCGTATATTATAAATATAGGGTTGAAGAACTTCGTTCTTCAGGAAAAAATACTCATTGGGTTACAGTTGATAAGGGCGAAAGGCATAGTTTATTTAATTTAGAAGATGAAACAGGATCGGTCTTAATTAATCCAAAGGGTGCAAAAATCGATATTCCAATTGATAACAAGTATAATTCAAGTCTTGGAACAGATCCGCCAGAAGCTGCTAAAAGGTTTTTAGCATCTAGAAATATCAGATGGGAAGGATTTATTTTTGGTATAAATAAGACTATGAGATATTCAGAATATTTTATTGCACCAGGTGATAACCTGTACATTATTGGAACAGCTGATGACAACCCATATGTTAAAGAGGCATCTGCAGAAAAGGGTGTTGAGGATATAATGATAAAGAAAGGAAAATTTGAAAAATTTTATTATATATCAGATAAGCAAGAGGATGCTGTTTTATTTAAATTTACAGCAAAAACATATGGAGGAATAATAATAGGTTCATTTCTAATATTATTAAGCTTATTAGTGTTTAATTGGTTCTAAGTTTGGAGGAGAAAAAAATGACAAATTTGTTGATAACAATTTCTTTAACAATTTTTATTATTATAATAATTGTTTTTCTTGCTACTTTCATTATTATTTATAACAATTTCATCAGGTTAAAAAACAATATTGATAAATCTTGGGCAAATATCGATGTATTGCTCAAACAAAGGTCAAATGAAATCCCAAATCTTGTTAATACTGTTAAAGGCTATATGAGGCATGAACGAGATACCTTAGAATCACTTACAAAGGCAAGAAGCATACTTACAGAATCAAAGTCATTATCAAGAAAAGCTGCAGTTGATAATCTAATCACTGGATTATTAAAAACGGTTTTTGCAGTGGCAGAAGATTATCCAGATTTAAAGGCAGGTGAAAATTTTCTAAAACTTCAAAAAAGAATATCCGGACTGGAAAACGAACTTGCTGATAGAAGAGAATTTTATAACGATAGTGTAACAATATATAATATTCGAATTCAATCTTTTCCAGATTTAATTATTGCTAGGTGGATGCATCTAAAAGTTGTAAATCTTTTCAAAGCAACTGAAGAGGATAAGAGATATATCAAAGTAAATTTTTAATAAAATTTGTCACTAATCATATGAAGAATTAACCTGCTCTTCCATCATCACAAGGTTCATTATCATCCATCAATCTTGCGTTTTCAGCATGTGCTGGTTGAAGACATACATTAAGCGAAATTTGTTTCATTGGTTTGCCACAGCACTTGGGTTTTTTTCCATCTGATTTCTTAACTTTTTTTCCACATTTTTGACATTCATAGGTATTTTCTTTCATAATATTCAACCCTGAATCTCTCTTATTATAATTCTTTTATTTTATATTAACATTTACTGTAAATTTTTATTTTTTATAATCTTATATCATTTATTCGATCAATTATATAACCTTTTTCACCTTCATCTATTTCTTGATCAATCACTGGATAAATATTTTTTTCCTCAAAGGTTTTATGATTTACTAATAGCTTTTTTAATTCATTCAAATCTATTGGTTCTCTTTTTTGTAGCTTTTTTCTCAATGATTCAATAATTCCTAAAATTTCTGCATGTTGATCCATAAGATCTGAAAAAAAATCATATTGTTTTTCTGGCTCATCAGGACTATATGAAAGGAATATTGCACGTTCTTCAACAAAAAAATGTTTTTCTAGATTCCATTGAAATGTGTTAAAGGAATTGCTTAAATTTCCAAAATCATTTCCAAGATTTTTCTCAACATCTTTAAGATATTCAAATAGTCGGATATGATCCTTAACCATTAATTCTAATATTGCTGTTGATTTCATTTTCTATCACGTCATCTTTTTTTTGTATGTGAATAATAATTAATAGTGATTCCTAAAGGTTTTGATAAATTTTCACTTGATACTTTCATCCTTAACTTTTTTAAATGTAAAGGTTCCTAAAGGAACCAATTCATCTTCATAAAAGAAAGGATATCCCTCTATTTTAAAAATTGGTACTGGTGGATCTGAAGGTTCATTTGGCGAGGTATAATTAGTTCCATTATCTGTTCCTGCATCATAAGCATATAAAACTACGGTTTTTTCATTAACAAATGCACCCTCTTCAAATAGATTTAAACTATCAACACCAACAAACCAATCAGGGCTTGGTGCTATCATGGTAACCAATGTAACAAGTGGATATTCTTCACTAACCTTAAATTCTACACTAACTGATCCAGGAGATGTACTGATTCCACCTCCAGATATAAGTTTAAAAGCTGTTTTATTTAAAATTGCATTTCCAATTTCTAAATTAAGTGGGCTTTTATCACCTGTTTCTGCCATATTTTTTATACCAGGTGATGAAAGTTCTCCTTCTTTCCAAAAAGCAACTTCTTCATTATGAGATGCGCCTATTAAGCCTGAGAAATGTGGATTTGATGGAAAATCATCAGGATGTGTTTCTTCACTCCAAGTAGCGGTAAAGGTGACTTCATAAGTTACAGTATCTTTTTCAATACAACCTGGTACAAATAACGTGCTTATCAAAAGTATTACAGCTATAATAAAAACTAAATTTCTTATTTTCATTTTCATCCTCCTTTAAATTGTGTCTCATGTAGTAGGTTGTATTAAAATGTTTTTCAAGATTGTTATATTATGGTTTTTTATTGTAAAATACTAAATTCCATGTTTAATATTTTAAATTGGAATATCTTTATGTTCAAAATAGATCATTGAAATCAATAAACAAGCTGTTATGATACCAATATAAGCAAAAATCCCTGCACCATTAATCTGACCAAATTTTAAAATTTCAAAAGTATCAAAATATTGATAAATTGATAAAGATCCCATAAACTTAAAATCAGGAGACATAAGACTTAAGGAGTTTATTATATACATTCCAACGAGGATTGCTATCATAATGATACTTGCTTTCATCTTTTCATCAAATATTACAGAAATTAAGATACCTATACTTATTACTGCAATAAAATATAGTATTGAAACAATATGAACCAAGAACAAAAAACCAAAATTCAATGTTTCATTTAATGAAACAGTTATTGCAACAACTGTTAACATTGTAGTAAAATTTATTATCAAAAACATTGGGATAAGCCCGATAAACTTCTCAATAACAATTTGTTTTCTAGATACAGGATTTGACATTAATAGGTCAATTGTTCTACCTTCGATTTCTTTTGTAATGCTAGATGCTGAAATAAAACCTATTATTATTGCAAGAATCAAAAGCCAAAAGATCTCATACAGCTCGATAGTTAAAAAACCAACATAAGTATGCATTTGGTCGGCATGTGGTAAAAAACTATAAGCATCGGAGCTGCCTGACTGCATCATTTCAGCTAATAAATCTTTAAAAGAGGGATACATCCCAGTATACATAGCAGCCATTGCTACAAAAAGTAATGCTATAATCAGTGTTGTTTTCCAGTAATCCTTAATTGTTTGAAAAGCAATTCTTAAACGTAAAATGTCATTCATGTTTGACCCTCATAGTAATGTATAAAAATATCTTCAAGAGCAAAATCACTAATATCAAGGTCAATTATTGTATACATTGATAGTTTTTTAATCCAAGTATCAATACTATCAGATGCAACAAACTCAATCCATCCATCTTTAATTTTTGCATCTTTTGGTCCTTTGAATGTCTCAATTTTTTCCTTTATTTTTACACGAATGATTTTACCCCGTTTTTGTTTCATTTCTTCAACATCTTCAAGTGCAATCAGCTGTCCACTTCGTATTATTCCAACCCTATCACATACCTTATCAACTTCACCCAGGATATGGGATGAAAAAAACATAGTTTTTCCTCTTTTCTTTTGTTTTAGAATAAAGTCATAGAACTTTTGTTGAAGTAAAGGGTCTAAACCTGAGGTTGGTTCATCCATTATCACCATTTCAGGGTCATCCATAAATGCTTGTATTATTGCCAATTTTTGTTTCATTCCTTTAGAATAACCTTTTACTTTTCTATCAAGAGGCACTTCAAATATTTTTAACAGTTCATCAAGCAAAACCATCTCACGATTTCTAAGAGATGCAAAATAATCTAAAAAATCCCTTCCTGTTTGATGTCCATAAATATTTAAATCTCCAGGGATGTATGCAACTTCTCTTTTAATGTTAACAATATCATCATTTATGTTTTTTCCAAAAATTGTTGCAGAACCACTAGTAGGTTGTAGATATCCCAACAAAGTCCGAATTGTTGTTGTTTTACCTGCACCATTAGGTCCTAAAAATCCAAAAATTTCACCTTTTTTAACATTAAAGGTGAGATCCTCAACACCTTTTATTTTTCCATAATATTTAGTTAGATTATTAGTCTCAATTACATTCACAGCGCATCCAATCTATTGAAATAAAATAATGATATATAAATATATAGCAATGTCTTAATTTAGAATCTTATAATATATAATAAAAAGCTAATTTTAGTAGAATTATAATTAAATTACTAATCTTAACTTATATCTACAATTTTTTCTAAGGCATTTTTTAATATAAAAATCGATTTTTCATATTCATCCAAATTTATATGTTCATCAGGGGTATGATCAAGATTTGAATCTCCAGGGCCATATGTCAATATAGGTACTCTATATTTTTGTAATATATTCATATCTGAAGTTCCCATTTTAAGCTTGAATTTTGGTTCTCCTCCTCCTGTGCGAATTGCTCCAATGAAAATTGAGATTAATTTATTGTTTTTATTTACTTTTACTGCTTCTTCATAGCTTGAAAAGGTAACTGCGGCATCTTTCTTATTATCTTTAACAAAATTCTTTAAATCTTTTATTTCAAAATCTAGTGGAGTCCTCATAGAAATTTTCATTGTTGATTTATCTGTGAAATCATCATTATTTGTATTAATTGATAATATTTTTACATCAATTTTTTCAAATAATTTTTTTCCATGATTAAATTTTTCACAATATTTTTTTATTTTATTGTAAAATTCTATAGTTTCTTCACAGAAATTTGAATCTGGAGAGGAAGAATGTTTTTTACTTTCCTCATTAGCATAAAAAATGTTTAATCTACCTTTATAACCGATAGTCATATTACTCCATCCGCTTGGCTCTCCAACAATGATATATTCAGGATTAAACTTATTTAAAATATTTTTTGCACCTTTTGATTCTCCTTCTTCATCAACTACTCCAACAATTATAATTTTTCCTTCAGTTATTTTTTTTGATGCCTCTAAAAAACATGCTAAAGGACCCTTTGCATCCACTGCACCTCTGCCATATAATTTATTGCCCTCAGTTTTTACTGGAATTTTTCCGGAAACAGTATCAACATGACCAACTAGCAAGATTTCTTTGCCTTTCCCTTTTTTTGCAATAAAATTGCCAACATTGTCCCTATATGCATTAAAACCATTATCATTGGCCCACTTAACAAGAAAGTCAACTAATTTATTTTCATTTCCAGTAGGGCTATAATATTTTAACATGTTCTTTAAGAGCATAAAACATCATCTATTGCTTTTAAAACTATGTCGATTTCATCCTTTGTTATAACAAGTGGTGGTAATAATCTAATCACACGGTTTCCTGCAAGTAATGCAATCACACCCTTTCCCATTAAAGGATTGATATATGGTCCTGCTTTCTCATTAAGTTCAATACCAATCATGAGTCCCATACCACGGATTTCCAATATTTTTGGGCATTTGTTCTTAATTTCTTTTAAACCTTTTAAAAAATATTCTCCCAACCAAGCTGCTTTTTCAGGGAGTTTTTCCTTTTCAATAAATTCAATTGAGGCAAGACCAGCTGCACAGGCAAGAGGATTTCCACCAAAAGTCGAGGTATGGCTTTTCTTAGGAATTTTTATCTTATCATTACATAAGACTGCACCCATTGGAAAACCACCTGCTATGGATTTTGCTAAACATAGGATATCGGGCATTATTTCAAAATGTTCAATTGCAAACATTTTTCCAGTTCTTCCAAAACCAGTCTGAACTTCATCAATTATTAGAATTATGTCTTTATCGCCACATAACTTCCTAACTTTTTGAAAGTAACTTTTATCACCAATTCTTATACCACCCTCACCTTGTATTACTTCAAGTAAAACTGCACATATATCACCATCAACTGCAGATTCCAGTTTTTCAAAATTATTAAAAGGCACATGAATAAAACCTTGCACCATTGGCATGAAAGGGAGTTGATATTCCTTATCCCAAGTGGCAGCTAATGCACCCATTGTTTTACCATGAAATCCACGAATGGCGCAGATGACTTTGCTTTTATTTGTTGAAGCACGGGAAAATTTAATAGCAGCTTCAACTGCTTCTGAACCTGAGTTACAGAAGAATACCTTATTTAAATTACCAGGCGCTATATCAATGAGTTTTTTAGCAAATTTACCTCGTATATCATTATAAAACATGGAATAACAATTTGAAATGTTTTTGTATTGATTGTATAGTGCTTTTGCAATCTCTTCATTAGCATGACCAATATTTGAAACACCGATATTTGAGGCGCAATCAATATACTCCCTACCTTCCTCATCATATAATTTACTTTTAATTCCTTTAACTATGACAATATCTCTTCTGGGATAAACATCTAATTCATACGTATCTTCTAATTCTTTGGTAATACTCAATGTATCACTGTTCCTTGTCCTTCTAGAGCTTTTGTTATTGGTCTATCAATTCTTGCATCACCAAATATTACCTTATTTACTCCATTATCTATTGCTTCAAAAGCCCCCATGACTTTTTTCTTCATTCTACCTTGGGCAAAGGTCATAGCTTCTTTGGAATTTTCTTTATTTATCTCTTTTATTAAGCTTGTTTCATCATTGACATCCATTAGTAGCCCTGGAATATTTGATAAAATAATTAATGCATCAGCTTTTAGTGAGCTAGCAATAACTGCAGAGGCTCTATCTCCATCAACATTAATGGATTCATTTTCAAAACTTAAAGCTGGTGGGGTTATAACAGGTAAATAATTATTATTTAATAGTATTTTTAACAAATCAACATTTACTTCATCTACTTTCCCAGTATAATCATCACGAATTACCTTTTTTTTACCTCCCTCAACTATAACAATATTTTTACGTTTTCCAACTAATAGTTTACCATCTATACCACTAAGACCTATTGCATTTACACCTAGTTTTTGGAGTTTTTCTACAATCATCTTGTTCATTTTTCCGCAATAGACCATGTTAAAAATCTCTAATGTCTCTTTATCTGTTCTTCTTGATACATATCCTGATGCTGAAGTAACTATTGTAGGTGGTTTACCTAGTTTTGAGGAAATCTTATTTAACTCATCAGACCCACCATGAACTAAAACTACATCTTTATAATTAGATAAATCCTCAAGAACAGAATCATAATTTATCCCTGATGCTCCTCCAACCTTTACTACAATCATATTGGATGCAACCCCATAAATTCAAGACCTAGTCTTTCATCAAAACCATTCATAACATTCATGGCCTGAACAGCTTGTCCTGCTGCACCCTTCATCAAATTATCAATAGCACCTATTACTACAATCCGTTTTTTATCTATTTCAAAACCTATATCACAAAAGTTTGTTCCACTAAGTATCTTAGGTTCAGGATATCGATAGATACCAGTTTTTTCTTTAACTATACGGATAAATGGTTCATTTCCATATTCTTTTCGATATGATTTCCAGATATCAATTTCTGAAAATTCTTCTTTTAGAAAAACATGAGCAGTCATTAGTATTCCTCTAACCATATCAATGGAGGTTGCTGAAAAATTGACAAAAACTCCCAATTCTTGAATCATCTCAGCTGTATGTCGATGACCAGTTGGTTTATATGAGCGTACACAGCCACTTCTCTCAGGATGATGTGAAGCCTCAGATACCGTATTACCGCCCTCTGAAGAACCGCATTTTGTCTCAGCAGTAATAGGGGAATCCAAATTAACCATTGAATTTTTTAAAAGAGGATAAAGCGGCAGAATAACTGCTGTTGCATTACAACCAGCACTGCTAATGTATTTTGACTTTCTCATCTCATCTCTGTGTAGCTCTACAATTCCATAAACAAACTTATTAAGAAACTCTGGACAGGAATGATCAGTTCCATACCATTGCTTATAATCCTTTGGATTTTTTAATCGAAAATCAGATGAAAGATCAATAATTTTTTTTGCTAAAGAATCATAATTTCCAAAATCTTTCATCAGTTGGGAATGCGGCAATGCTGAAAACAACAAATCAACATTCTCAAGATTATTTTTACTACAAAATTTCAAATCTGTTTTTTTCCTTAGATTTGGATGGGCAAAGGATACAGGTTTACCGGAAAGTCTCTCTGAAGTTGCTTGTTGAACCTCAACCTTGGGGTGTTGCAATAATAGTCTAAGAAGCTCCCCACCAGCATAACCACTAGCACCAAGGATGCTTACATTCATTTCTTTGCCACATCCATAACATAATCCACAATTTTTTCAGGTATGTTTACCCCTGTCGTTTCAACACTATTTTTAAACTCCATAGTGTAATTTACCTCATTTACACTAAGACCTTTATCAGTTTCAAATAAATCAATTGCTACTACTCCGCCACCAACTGCATCTGCTGCTTTTAAAGATATTTCACTTAATTCATCTGTTACTTTACAATTAGAGGCTATTCCTCCTCTTGCAGTATTTGTAATCCAATGATCAGATGTTCTATATATTGCAGCGATACATTGGTCACCAACAACAAAACTTCTGATATCTCTTCCTTTTTTATTTACATACTTCTGAATGTAATAAATAGAGTGATGGTAACTACCAAGAATTTTTTTATGTTCTAGAATTGCTTCTGCAGCATCCCTATCATTAATCTTTGAAATCAACCGACCCCATGAGCCAACCGCTGGCTTTAAAACAACAGGATAACCCATATCTTCAATTGCTTGTAAAGCTGATTTCTCAGTAAATGCAATTCTTACTTCAGGTTGAGGGATGTTATCTTCAGCTAAGGCAATGGAGGTAAGCAATTTATCTCCACAGATATTTCCCACCTTATAAGTATTAACACAGGATATTCCTACACTTTCAAAAAGTCTAAGGGAATGAAGTGCCCTTGAATGGTTTATGCATCTTTCGATTACAACACCAAAGGGGAAATTATTCTTCCCCAATGTAAATTCAAGGTTTCTATCGTCTATCATTATAACTTTTATATTCGAACGATTCTTCATTTCATTTAGTAAAAACTTTTCATCCATCCTAATAATCGAATGTAAAAAACCAATTTTCATAATATCTCAGACCTCTACAATCATTTTCTGTTTACACAGGTTAACAATATATTTCAACTCATCCTGATCCACAGTCCTTCCTTTGCACCCTACTCTTTTTACCTCATTCAAAACTTCAGTTACAAGGTTCTTATCAGTATCGATACTTAGCTGTTCTATTGCATATTTAACAGAAGAAAAACCAGACATATGATCAAGGCATATCTCAGTTTTACGACCTAATACATCTGGATCAAGGCTTTGATAGTGTAACGGATTTACCATAGCTGCATGGGTATGAATTCCTGCGCAATGTGTAAATGCGTTTTTTCCAACAATAGGAAAATTAACCGGGATGGAAATTTTAGAAAATCTGCTAACAAGTGAATAAAGATCAGGTAGTATCTTCAAATTCCAATTGTTGTTTTCATTGAAATCTGCCTTAATATTTGTAAGAAGCTGAGCAAGATCTACAATACCTGCTCTTTCGCCAAGACCTAAAACTGATGCATCTATTATACTTGCACCAGCCCGATATCCATCTATTGCATTTGCAAGTGCAAAACCCCGGTCATTATGACAATGTACTGCAATTTTTGCTTTCAGACCAATATTTTCTAAATCTGATTTAAATTTTGATACATAGTCATACATGTTCTGTTTTGTTCCCGGTATCATATAACCTGTTGTATCAGCTATACTAATTATATCAGCACCAGCCTCAATTACTGATTCTGATACTCTCAATACATTTTCAAAATCAGATCTTACTGTATCTTCTGGTGTGTATCTTATGATTAAATTTGGATTTTGTTCTTTAGCATATTTTACTATTTTTTTTATGTTTTCTATCGCAGTTTCAAGAGAAGTCTTGAAAACATTTTCAAGTCTATCATTTGAAACACAGTAAAATATACCAAGAAAACCTACACCACAATTAAGTGCTTGGTCTATATCTTTTTTAAAGGTTCTTGAATGTGCCCCAACTATTGCATTTAAATTCATTTGAGATATTTTCTTTACACTGTTTTCTATCTCATTATTTACTGCAGGATGACCTGCTTCAATAAAATCTACCCCAATTTTATCCAGTATCTCTGCAATTGCCATTTTTATATGGCTATCAAAATAAACACCCGGAGTCTGCTCACCCTCTCGCAGGGTCGTATCTAGAATTTGTATCACTATTCGCCCCAATCTTCTTCTTCTTTAGGTGCTGCTGCAATTTTTATAGGATTTAAACTAATAACTTCGAGTTCAGCTCCACAGTCATCACATATTATTATTTCGTTTAGCTCTGTACTATCTTTAATATCCAATTCTGCTCCGCATGTAATACATTCTATCATTTTCATTACCTTTTTAGTTTTTAAAAAACCGTAAAAAATATATAATATATAAACATAATGTTAATATATTAACAAAAAAATGAGGAATTTGTTATTGTAACCGTAAGTCATGTTGTAAAAAAAATAGTTAATTCAAGACCTTCTCTTCAAGATGCGCTAATAGAAGGAATTGTCAATTATGTTAACTTAGCAAACAGACTTCAAGGTGAAATACAATCAGAGCTAGGCAAAAAAATTGAAAAATCTGCGATAATGATGGCATTAAGACGCCATGGGGAAGAACTGCAAAATAAGAGCATAATTAAAGAACAATTCAAAATGAGCCATGAAATAATCATGAAAACAAATCTTTGTGATATTTGTATTGTAAAAACTCCATCTGCTCTTGATAAAATCAAAAAAATACATCAAATAGTTGATTACGAAAAAGGCGAAACTCTGAACGTAATCCAAGGTAATTATGAAATAACTATTGTAATCTCTCAGAAATATCTAGATTCCTTAAAAGAGATTCTAAAAAGTGAAAAGATATTAAATATTCAAAAAAAACTTGTTTCTCTTACAATTGGCCTTAGTAAAGAATTTCTATCAACGCCAGGTGTTCTTGCATTAGCTACTAGAAAACTTGCTTGGAACAACATAAACATTTTTGAAAGCATATCCACAATGACTGAACTAATATTTATTGTAGCAGAAAAAGATGCTGTAAATGCATATAATACATTTCAAGATATGATTAAGGAGCATATTGATTACTACCACCAGTAATAAATTTGAATAATCATGGTTAAAAAGTTATTTAAATAATCAATAAATTACAAATAATTACCAATTGGTTAATTACTAATACGGGGAATAAATGTTCTAAGACAGATATTGAATTAAATATGTATAAATTAAGAAAACAATAAGGCTAGTTATCAAAATTAAAGAATGATACTTGCTAAAGTGAGATTTATAAACTTTAAAATTTTCAAAAGAAATAATTAATGGAGTAAATGTATGAAAAAATATCTTATATTACATTTAGTAATTGTAATGTTTATTGGTATTTTTCTTAGTGGATGTTCTGAGAGTCAAAGTATAGAAGAACAACGTTTCGTTGGAACATGGATTATGGAAGAAATGGAAACAACTATTACATTTTATTCAAATGGAGAAATAAAGGGTGTATTTGGAGATAAATATGAAATAAAAGATGGAAAATTTGTTATTTTAACAAGATTTGCTGGAGGATATAATCAAGAATTTTATAGTTATTCTTTCTATAATAATGATACAAGATTAACATTAACCAATATTGAAACAGAAGTAATTCATAATCTAATAAAAAAATAAGTAAGAAATTTATATTAAAGGTGAGGAAAAAAATGAAATTGAAAGTTTTAATTGCTATGACGCTAGTGTTTGTTATTCTGTTCTGTCCAATTAATGCATTTTCTCATGAAGATGAAGAAAATAACGATTTACATGAGATAGACGGAGTTGTAATTGATAATGAGTATCCAAACCAAAGTGTATTTGGTGAGGGAATATACGAATTATATTGGCGCATAGAAAACGACATTATATATATGGCTATGATTGGTGAGACCACAGGTTGGGTTGCTATAGGATTTGGCCCCATTACTCTTCATAAAGGCGGTGATATAGTAAGTGGATGGGTGGATGATAATGGAACTGTCAGTATTGTTGATTGTTATTTCCCTGATATGTACCCACCGCATCCCCACGATACAGATCAAAACGGTACACATGACATTATTTCCTATAATGGAACTGAACAAAATAACAAGACAATTATTGAATTCTCAAGAAAACTTATCACTGGTGATGAACACGATACTGATATTTTACTTAATTCCAGTTTAGAGATAATGTGGTCACTAGGTTCAACAGATAACTGGAGGCAAAAGCATTCTAAAGCAGGTTTTGCATCGGTAAATTTTACTGCGGGTAAATCTTCTGAAAAAGTTGTTGTGTGGCAAGGACATGCTATTGTAAGTATTATTGGTCTTATTCTAGCGATTTTTATTGTAATTAATGGAGCAAAGCTAACTGGTAGAATTAAAGGAAAGAAGGGTGTAAAAACTTACAAATTGCATAGAGTCTTTAGCATATTATTTGGACTGTTTATGGTAGGAACAGTATTTTATGGATTATGGATCGTATCTCAGCATGGAAAACCAATATTGTCTTCAGTTCATGGATGGTTAGGTTTAATTATTGCCATATTTGCAATATTACAACTTATTCCATGTATTTTTGTAAAAAATAGGTCAAAAATCAAGATTCCTCATATGTTAATCGGTTATTCTTTACTGCTTTTGGTAATACTTCAGGTTATTTTAGGTGCACAAATAGTTTATGGGTTGTTTTAATTTATCACCTAAAGACTGAATATATTTTACTATATTTTATAAATGTAGAGGTAAATAAAGAGTAAAAATTATTAACCAAATTAACAATCAATTAAAATTGTAGGAAAAAACCTAAAAATTGTAATAGAAAAAAATATTTATTGGCAAGAATAGTTTTATTAAAAAGCTATATTTGTAACTTTGATATCTTGCGGATATGATCTAGTGGTTATGATGGATTCATTTATTCGCCGATTCTCATCACTTTTCTCGTCGAGAATCTCCGCGTTATTTTCCACGAACTCTATAAAATCTTTCTTTTTTTCTTTTTTAAAATTATAAAATTGAGCAAACTTTTATTTATTAAATCAAAGTTATATATATGGAGGCATTGTTATAAATAAAACCAAATCCAATCTAATTTATTTTTGCTATTTATGTTTAATTTTACTTTTAATTTCATCATTTTCACTTGGTTCAGTAGAAAAATTAATTAATGAGAATATTCCAAACCAGATTGCTGAAATTATATGGATTGATGCAGATAGTGATATAGGTAAATTAAAGTTCAATAGTGGATTTCTTCATGGACGAGATGAACAACAAGCAAGCTACAATATTTCATTAATTAATGCTCTTAATCCTGAAGAATGGAGATTATACAAATATTATTCATATGAACTGGCAAAACAAAACTATGCAAACATAACATATGGTCTCTCAGATCATTATGCTTGGTATAAGGGAGGCTTTCCATATGCAGATCCATGGAACAACTGGACAGAATATGAACAGTATATACTTTATGTGATGCAATATTATGACAATTATTTTCCAGATTATCCAGTTGAATATTATGATATATGGAATGAACCTGATCATCCATATTTTTGGACTGGTAACTACAATCAACTTTTAGAACTATTTTACAGAGCATATAATGTAATAAAATCATATAAGCCAGATGCAAAGGTAGTAGGACCTAGTATCTCATGGTTCAGACCAGGAGAAAGTGGTGTAGAAGGAATAGTTGATTTTCTTGTCGATCTAGATGAAATATATGGTATAAGACTTGATGCTATTTCGTGGCATGAAAATGGTGGGACATCATATAGTACAAGACCTGATGGTATACCAACAAGAGCTAATTATCTCCGCCAACAAATCCAGAACAACTTCCAGGACTATTCACCTGAACTGCATATAAATGAATTTATGGGAAAACGGGTTCATCTTTCTCCGGGTTGGAATGTTGGATTCCTTTATTATATCGAAAAATCTCAAATTGATAGATCAATGCGTACATGCTGGTGGATATATTCTACAAATCCCGATGACTATTGGTGCGACTGTTGGGCAGGATTAAATGGCCTTCTTATGAAAGATGGAGAGACACCTCAACCAGCATATTGGATATGGCTTAGACATGCACAAATGGAAAATGAAATTAAACTCGATGTCTCATTTTCAGACGTATATACAAATGTTATAGCAACAAGAAATAGTTCTTCAAATAGTATAAAATTATTGACTGGTAGATATATGAAAACATCTCCAAATGATGTAATAATCAACATAGATGATTATTCATTTTCACAAAATATTTTAGTAAGAATAGAAAAAGTTCCAAATGATCCGAATTTTTATTTAGATCCGCCTATAGCAAAACCTATGCCTGAAGGACCAGAGCTAATTTTTAATGAAATAGTTGAAATAATTGATGAATCAATTCAAATTACAATTGATGATTATATTGATGGTGATGTTTACATAATTACCATTTATCCTCCTCCTTCAAAACCAATCATATCTGGCCCAAGCTCAGGTAAACCAAATACAGATTACAATTACAAATTCTTATCAGAAGACCCCTCAGGTTCTGATATTTATTATTATATCGATTGGAATGATGGTAATACAGAGGACTGGATAGGACCATTTTCATCAGGTGAAGAAATAACAATTAGTCATAGCTGGAATAAAAAAGGATCTTATACCATTAAATCTAAGGTTAAAGATATGTATGATTTAGAGAGTGATTGGGGGTTTCTAGAAATTACAATGCCAAAATATAAAATTATAAATTTACCATTGTTTTATAGGTTATTAGAATTAATAAAATCCTCTATTTTATGTCTTAAATTATAATACCCAAAACTTGTAAATACTCATCGTTTCGGCCACTATCATAAACCACGGAAAAATATAAAAATAATGACTTGATTTTTCTCCTGTTAACGCGGATGTGATCTAGTGGTTATGATAGTGGCTTCCCAAGCCACTTGCCCGGGTTCAAATCCCGGTATTCGCACTATCTAAATTTATATAATTTACATTTTTGTTCTACTTTAGAAATAACAACTTTTATATGATTATTTCCATCCATCTTTCTGTGCTTAAAATTTTCAC
>Ga0209536_100000342_pt1 | contig 74403 bp, 72 predicted proteins | sample DeeMarSeWOR28_12_FD_187461 | JGI IMG/M metagenome (GOLD analysis project Ga0209536, IMG submission 187461) | Marine sediment microbial communities from White Oak River estuary, North Carolina - WOR-2-8_12 (SPAdes) (version 2) | ecosystem: Environmental > Aquatic > Marine > Intertidal zone >...
TCATCCCGGCCTTTTCCCTGGAACGGACCCAGGAAATCCTCTATGAGCTGAACAGTCTGGTCGAGGGCGGCGAGGTCCCGGAAATCCCGGTCTTCCTCGACAGTCCGTTGGCTATCCGGGTACTGCCGGTCTATCATCAGTTCCCGGAACTCTATGACCGTGAGGCCAAGGCGCTCAAGGAAGCCGGGGACGACTTTTTCCGCTTTCCCGGCCTGCGTATCACTAAGGATCCCAAGGAATCCTATGGCATCATGTCCGTCCCGCCCCCCAAGGTGATTATCGCCGGGAGCGGCATGATGCACGGAGGGCGCATCATGCGGCATCTCGCCCGGCACCTGAGCGACCCCGGCACGACCGTGCTGGTCGTCGGTTACCAGGCGGAGGGGACGACCGGCCGGGCCGTGACTGATGGGGCCGAGGCCGTCCGGATAGACCATGAGGATATTCCCGTCCGGGCCCAGGTGGAGTCGATCGGCGCCTATTCGGCGCACGCCGATCAGGACAAGCTGGTGCGGTGGGCGGGCGGCGGGTCCGGTTGGCCCGAGCGCATTTTCCTGGTCCACGGGGAAGAGCCGGCGATGGAATCGCTCGCCGGACGCCTGCGGGACGAGTGCGGTGTCCGTGTGGACATACCGGCCCTGGGCGACCGTTTCGCCATACCGTGACGGCCGTCGTCGGCTTGACCGGCTTGACCGGATCGGCCCGACGGCTTATATTACGATCTTCGGCCGCCACCATACCGGGCCGAGCGGCTCCGGCGGCGTCGCCGAAAGAAAACCGAGACAGTACCCCCAGTGCCCTTATCAAGGGGTATTTTGCGCGTATTCACGGAAAGACATGGGTTTCAAGCTCGTATCGAAACAGGTGCCGAGAGGCGACCAGCCGGCCGCCATCAAAGGGCTCATTGAAGGCGTGAGGTCGGGTTTGGGCTACCAGACCCTGCTCGGGGTCACCGGTTCCGGCAAGACTTTCACCATGGCCAACGTCATCGCCGCGTTGGGCCGGCCGGCTCTGGTGATCGCCCATAACAAGACTTTGGCCGCCCAGCTCTGCAACGAGTTCCGCGAGGTCTTCCCGAAGAATTCCGTGGAGTATTTCGTCTCCTATTACGACTACTATCAGCCGGAGGCCTATCTGCCGCCCACCGACACCTTCATCGAGAAGGAGGCGATGATCAACGACGAGATCGACCGGCTCCGTCATGCCACCACGCAGGCACTGCTCACCCGGCGCGATGTCGTGGTGGTGGCGTCGGTCTCCTGCATCTACGGTCTCGGTTCCCCCGGAGAATATGAGAAGATGCATCTCCGCCTGCAGCTGGGCCAGACGATCACCCGAGGCGACCTGATCCGCCATCTGGTGCAGATGCACTTCGAGCGGACGGGGGCCGACCTCAGCCGTGGCCACTTTCGGGCTCGGGGCGACGTGCTGGAGCTGATGCCGGTCGGTGAGGAGACCATCTGGCGCATCGAATTGCGGAACCAGCGCCTGAGCCGCCTGACCCGCCTCGACCCCGTGACCCGGAAGACCCTGGAATCGCCTGAAGAGATCTGGGTCTTCCCGGCCAAGCATTTCATCACTCCCGGTCCGGAGCGGGAACGGGCCATCGGCCTCATCCGCCAGGAACTCAAGGAACGGCTTGATCATTTCGTCAGGGAAGGCAAGTTGCTTGAGGCGGAACGTCTGGAGCGGCGCACCAATTTCGATATGGCGATGTTGCGGGAAGTGGGTTACTGCAACGGTATCGAGAACTATTCCCGGCCCCTGTCCGGTCGCGGTCCCGGCGAACCTCCGGCCACGCTGCTGGACTATTTCCCCGAGGATTTCCTGGTGTTCATCGACGAGTCTCACGTGACGGTGCCGCAGCTGCAGGGGATGTACAACGGTGACGCCGCCCGCAAGCGGACGCTCATCGAATACGGATTCAGGTTGCCCTCGGCGGCCGACAATCGACCGCTCAAGTTCGATGAGTTCCTGGCCAAAGTGCCGCAGGCGGTGTTCGTCTCGGCCACCCCGGGCCCGTTCGAGCGGCGGGTGTCCGGGGCCGTCGTGGAACAGGTCATCCGTCCGACCGGCTTGGTCGACCCGCAGGTGACCGTGGCGCCGGTCACGGGTCAAGACGGTAGCCCCGGGCAGATCGAGGACCTGCTGGAACGGGCCAAGCGCCATGTGGGACGCGGTGAGCGCGTCCTGGTGACCACGCTCACCAAGAAGATGGCCGAGGACCTGACCGACCACCTGCGGGAGAAGGGGATGAAGGTAGCTTATCTGCACAGCGATATAGATACGATCGAGCGAGTGAGGATATTGAGCGATTTCCGGCGCGGCCAGTACGACATGCTGGTCGGTGTCAACCTGTTGCGTGAGGGCCTGGATCTGCCCGAAGTGACGCTGGTGGCCATCCTTGATGCCGACAAAGAGGGGTTCCTCCGCAGCGAGACGTCGCTGATCCAGACCATGGGTCGGGCGGCGCGGAACGTGCGGGGCGAGGTCGTGCTCTATGCCGACGAGATCACCGGATCGATGGAGCGGGCCGTCGGCGAGACGACGCGGCGGCGGCAGAGACAGGTCGAACACAACCGGCGTCACGGCATCACTCCTCAGACCGTCGATAAGGCGATCAAGGACATCATGGAGAACATCGACCGGGAGCGCGCCCGGAAGGTCGAGAGGATCCTCGAGCTGGAGATGCTGCCGGGCGGGGTTGACGTCGAGAAGGTGATCGCCGAGAAGGAGGGGCAGATGAGAGAGGCGGCCCGTGATCTGGAGTTCGAGCTGGCGGCGGTCCTGCGTGACGAGATCAAGGCCCTGAAGAGGGGATCGAAGGAAGGTCCCGCCGGTCCGCGCCGGAAAACAAAAGGACCCCGTAGGTAGGGGTCCGGCTTCAGTCCAGGTTCCGCCTGGACCACTCGATCTGCAGTCCGGAGAGGCCGCGACGCCGGAGTTCGTGCGTTATCCTCAGGTGCCGCACGAAGATCGCCGTCGGGTCCTCGCCGCTCAGGGCCGATCCGTCGAAGCGTGACTGCAGCTCGTTGAGTTCCCGGAGGAGCTGCCGTGTCGACAGGCTGCGGGGATCGGTTGCCGTCACCGCGTCTTCTCCCCCAGCGCCGACTTGATGGTCGACGTCGCCAGCAGCTGATTCAGGGTGATGGCCGTCGTCACGTATACCCGGCGTACCTGCTCCTTCAGATCGTCTTCCGGCGACTCGCGACGGCGCAGGAGCACCATCAGCCGCCCCAAGAGCGGAGTCAGTTCGTCGAGAGTCATGCTGATGCTCTGGCGGGAGATGCCGGTATCGGTCCGGTCGGTACAGACCGGGAACTCGATCACTTCGTCGACCAGTTCCCGGCCGCCGGCGATCAGGCGGGCGACGCGTCCGATCTCGAAGGACGGCTCGTCGACCAGCCGCTTGGCCTCCCGGATGCCGGAGATGAGCTGCGGGGTCACCGCGAGGGTCTTTTCCAGGTCGATATCCACGCCTGTCATGATAACCTCCCCGGGCACGATAGTGCGCCCGTTCCGCATGTAAATGATCGAATAGTCAAAAATACTACAGCCGATATCTATCCGCAATACCGTCATGCAAGAGACCATAGAGATACGCGGGGCCAGGGAACATAACCTCAAGAACGTCTCCCTGAGCCTGCCGCGCAACAGACTCATCGTCTTCACCGGACTTTCCGGTTCCGGAAAGTCCTCTTTGGCGTTCGATACCATCTTCGCCGAGGGTCAGCGTCGTTACGTCGAATCGCTGTCAGCCTACGCCCGGCAGTTCCTGGGACAGATGCGCAAGCCGGACGTGGACGAGATCGAGGGTCTGTCGCCGGCCATCTCGATCGACCAGAAGGCCCATTCGGCCAACCCCCGTTCCACGGTGGCCACGATCACGGAGATCTACGATTACCTGCGGGTCCTCTATGCCCGGGTCGGTGAGCCCCGCTGTCCCAGCTGCTCGACCGGGATAAAAAAGATGACCGCCGAGGAGATGGTCGATACCATCGCCGCTCAGGCGCTCCAGTCCTATGGGACCGGCACCACTAAGGGTACCGGCACCAAGAAGAGGCCGGCCGATACCTATATCCTGGCGCCGGCGGTCCGCGGGCGTAAGGGCGAATACCATCAGCTGCTTTACGATCTCTACAATGCGGGATTCTCGACGGTCCGTGTCGACGGCCGGATGCGCTCGCTCAGGAATCGGTTGGTCCTGGACCGGAACCGTAAGCACTCCATCGACCTGGTCGTGGATGTCCTGACCAAAAGCGACGTCGAGGCGGGAGGCAAGGAACTGATGGCCCGATACGGCGAAGCGGTGGAGACGGCCATGGAATACGGACACGGTCTGGTCGGGGCGCTTTTCGGGGATAAGACCGAGCGTCTGTATTCGAGTCGATACAGCTGTCCGGACTGCGGTTTCTCCTTCCCGGAAATCGAGCCCCGCCTCTTCTCCTTCAACAGCCCTTACGGCGCCTGTCCGTCCTGTCACGGCCTGGGTGTCAAGCACCTCTTTTCCACCGAGACCTGTCCGGCGTGTCAGGGTGCGCGGTTGCGGGAGGAGAGCCTTAATGTGCTCGTCGGCGGCCGGAATATCGTGGAGCTGACGGCCCTACCGATCGGTCAGGCCCTGGATTTCCTTGGGGGTCTGGAACTGGCAGGCCGGCAGGCCGAGATTTCGGAGAGCGTGATGCGGGAGATCACCGGCCGCCTGAGGTTCCTGGACGACGTAGGTCTGCATTACATCACCCTGGATCGCCGGGCGGGGACCCTGTCCGGCGGCGAGGCCCAGCGGATCAGGCTGGCTTCGCAGATCGGATCGCGTCTGGTGGGGGCGCTTTACGTGCTTGACGAGCCGTCGATCGGCCTGCATCAGCGGGACAACGAGAAACTGCTTCGGACCCTCCAGGAACTTCGCGACATCGGCAATACGATCATCGTCGTCGAACATGACGAGAACACCATCTTGGCGGCCGATCATCTGGTCGATTTCGGTCCGGGCGCCGGCAAGCAGGGCGGCCATATCGTGTTGGCGGGACCGACCCCGGACGTCTTCGCCGATCGGGATTCGTTGACCATCCAGTACCTGCAGGGCGAGCGGCGCATCCCCACGCCGGTCACCCGACGGACCAGGGGGCGGGACGCGCTCAAGATACTCGGCGCCAAGGCCAATAACCTCAAGAACATCGACGTGGAGATACCGCTGCGTCGGCTGGTCTGCGTGACCGGCGTATCGGGATCCGGCAAGAGCACGCTGATCTACGAGGTGCTCTATAAGGCGTTGGCTAACCGGCTGTCCGGCGCCAAACATCAGGTGGGGGAGCACCGGTCGATCGAGGGTATCCGCCATCTCCATAAGGTGGTCATGGTGGACCAGTCGCCCATCGGACGTACGCCGCGTTCCAATCCGGCGACCTATACCGGAGCCTTCACTCCCATCAGGGAGATGTTCGCCGCGACTGAAGAGGCTCGGCTGCGCGGTTACCGGCCCGGACGTTTCAGCTTCAATGTCCCGGGCGGACGTTGCGAGAACTGTCAGGGTAACGGGACGATCGCCATCGAGATGCATTTCCTGCCTACAGTGCACGTGACCTGCGACGTCTGTGGCGGTCGGCGGTTCGATCGGGAGACGCTCGAGGTCCGTTATCGGGGCAAGAGCATCCACGACATACTGACCATGACCGTGGACGACGCCACCGAATTCTTCCGGGAGATACCTCTGGTCCATGACAAATTGAGCGTCCTTCAGAAGGTGGGTCTGGGGTATCTGGAGCTGGGTCAATCGGCCACCACCCTATCCGGCGGTGAGGCCCAGCGGGTCAAACTCAGCAATGAACTGGCCAAACAGCCGCTCGGCAAGTCACTTTATATCCTGGACGAACCGACCACCGGGCTGCATTTCGAGGATATCCGTCGGTTGCTCGAGGTGCTGCACGCCTTGGTGGAGCGGGGCAATTCCGTCATCGTCATCGAGCATAATCTGGACGTGATCAAGTCGGCCGATCATGTCCTCGATCTCGGTCCTGAGGGCGGCGACGGCGGCGGCCGACTGGTCGCCCTGGGCACTCCGGAAGAGGTGGCCAGATACGGAGACGGCCATACCGCGCGATATCTAAAGGAGTCATTGAAATGAAAAAGACGCGCGGTCTCAGACCGCGCGTCGGTTCATTCGCGGATCAGTTTGGCGAATCCGCTGTCGAGAAGGGCGTGAAGCTGCCCGTCCTCCATTTCCCTGATTTCCGTCGGCAAGGCTTCTCGTCGCACTGCCGGCCGGCGGGTCTCGTCCGGCGGGTCCGCGGCGGGCGTCTCATCCGGCCCGTCGCCGAGATGCATGACACAGAGCACTTCACCGTCGTCGTCGTCATCCTCCTGGTCCACGACGATGACGATGATCTCCTCTTCCTCCCCGGGGATTCCGGCGTCGCCGTCGGACGGCTCCTTGACCATCCGGCCCTCTTCCGGTGAGGCGTTAGACGGGTCCGAATAGGCCGTCATCAGGATCGGTCCGGTCGGACCGTCCGGAGGCGGTCGGCCGCCGGTCAGATGACCCATATCCTTCATCAGATAATCGATCAGGGCCGATTGACGGCGGATGTCATCCGGATTCTCTTGGGCCCGGGATTGTCTCATGCGCAGATCCCGCTCGCTGGTCCCCAGCTCGCTGAGGGCCAGGCCGTCCCGACGCACCAGACGCCGGAGTTCGATGACTTGGGAAGGTACGGCCCCCCGGACCTTCAGGTCGCGGGAGATGCTGCCCATCCGGATCTTCGAGACCAGTATCCGGGCGCGGCGTCGCGCCTCCAGCCGTAGCCGTCGGCGGCGCCTGACGCTCAGGACGAGGTAGAGGGAGAGCAGGAATGTCGGCAGCGATAATGCGGCCGCCGTCGGGGCCGCTGCTACCAGAGTCTGGATCAGCGGCTCCATGCGCGGCTCCTTTTCCGTCCCCAAGGGACAGGCAAGATTAACCCGAAAAAGACGATCGTGTCAACGGTCCGGCCTAGGCCGGACGACCTCCGTCCATGACCGATATTGAAAACCGACCGGAATCGTGGCATAATCAACGGTCCGACAGATACCGGTATGACTACCCCACCCGAAATCGAGATACAGGGAGGCGAACTCCCGACGCAGCCCGGCGTCTATCTTTTCAAGGACGCGGCAGGGAAGATCCTGTATATAGGCAAGGCCACCTCTTTGCGTACTCGCGTACGCAGCTATTTCCAGCGGCCGGCGGACGCGAGAATCGCCGTCATGATCCGCCGAGCGGCCGCGGTCGACCTGAGACCTACGCCCACGGCCATCGAGGCGCTGCTGTTGGAGTCCCGGCTCATCAAGAAGCATCAGCCCCCGTTCAACGTGCGCGAGAAGGACGACAAGAGCCGCGTCTTCTTGGCGTTCACCCGGGAAGACTATCCGCAGCCGGTGTTGGTGAGAGGGCACGAGTTGGTGAGGATGCCCAAGAAAGGCTTCCTCAAGGTCTTCGGGCCGTTCCTGTCCGCGGCTTCGGTCCAGGCGGCGCTTGACGCCCTGCGCCGACCGTTCCCTTGGACTACCTGCAAGCCGGGCAGGCGGCGCCCCTGTTTCTATCGTCATTTGGGCAAGTGCCCCGGCGTCTGTACCGGAGAGATAACGCCGCGACAGTACCGGAAGATCATCCGCTCCCTGATGCGTTATTTCGACGGCCGTCGGTCTGAGGTCATCAGGGAGATGGAACGGGAGATGGAGCGGGCCGCCTGGTCGGAGCGCTTCGAGGAAGCGGCGGCGTTGCGGGATCGGATACACGCGTTGCAGCACGTCAAGGACATGGCCGTACTGAAAGGGGAGGATATCTCGGCCGGACGGCAGATCGATCCCTTCGGTAGGATCGAGGGTTATGATATCTCCAATACCGGCGGGCAGGAGGCCGTGGGCAGCATGGTCGTGTTCCTGGATGGGGAACCGGCCAAGAAGATGTACCGGAAGTTCCTGATCAGGACGGTCGCCGGTCCGGACGATACGACGATGATGGCCGAGGTGCTGCGTCGGCGGTTCGGCCATTCCGGTACCGACGGCCAGGACAGCTGGCCCGCCCCCGATATCATCCTGGTCGACGGCGGTCGCGGCCAACTCAATGCGGCCAAGCGGGTCCTGGAAGAGTGCGGTCTGGATATCCCGTTGGTCGGGCTGGCCAAGGGCCCTGACCGCAAGAAGGATGAACTGGTGTATGATAAGTCCGATCATGAATTGACCCGACTGGTCCACGCTTTCCGGCCGCTGTTCGTCAGGGTGCGTGATGAGGCACACCGGTTCGCCTTGTCCTATCATCGGCAGAGGAGGGGACAGGCCTTCATCGCCGCGCCGCGAAAGAGTCGTTCATCGGTCCGGACGCGTCCTCGGTCATGAATTTTACCCATGTTCCTGGTAGGTCATACCGCCATAGGTCTGGCAGTCGCCTCGGTCACCGCGTCACCGGTCGGCGCTTTCGTCTTGGGGTTGGCCTCACATTACGCGGCTGATGCCATCCCCCACGGCGACGAGTTCGTCGGTCGATGGGCTAAGCGCGGCAACGAACCGGGTCGGGTCGCTGCCGTCGCCGCTTTGGACGGCCTGATCGCGATGTCCATCGTCCTGGCTTTCCTGCCTCGGGCCGGGCAGCTGTCGGTCGTGGCCGCTGCCGTCGTCGGCGCTGTCCTACCTGACGTATTATGGGGCCTGGAACTGCTGTCGGATCGGCGGATGTTGCGGGGCCTCGGCCGGTTCCACAAATGGATACACAACCATTTCCGTATCGAACGTCCTCGGGCCCTCTGGCTGACCCTACAGTTCGTCTTGGCCGCCCTGGTCTGGTACGGACTGTTCACGGGATCGTTCCGGATATCCTGAGCGATCCCGTCTTGCCTGAACTCCTCGGACGGCCAGCCGTCCGTTTTTTGTTTCCGGCTTATCCGGCGGGGTCGAGTGTTGTTGTGTGGGTTCAGATGGTGTATACTGAAAGTATGGTGGTGAAAAGTGGGGAAAGGTGGGGATAACTTGGTCCGATAAGGCCGCCCCGACCTCAGACCCGACCTTTCACGGCTGCGGTCATGTTCATCGGAGAGTACCAGCATAATGTCGACGGCAAGGGGAGGATGGCCATACCCGCCAAGTTCCGTAAGAGTCTTTCCGGCGGCGCTGTGGTCACTCGCGGCTTCGATAACTGCCTCTTCATCTTCACCAGACAGGACTGGAAAAGTCTGGCGCAGAAGCTGGCCGCCCTTTCCTTCAGCAAGTCCGATAACCGGGCCTTTTCGCGCTTGATGCTGGCCGGCGCCATGGACGTGAAGACCGACCGACAGGGTCGGGTGATGCTGCCGGAATACCTCCGACGTTACGCCCGGATCGACAAGGAGGTGGCGATAGCCGGACTTTACGACCGGTTGGAGGTGTGGGATCGGACGTCCTGGGAGAAGTACAAGGCCAAGACCGAGAAGAAGTCCAATGAGATCGCGGAAAGGATGGGGGAGCTCGGAGTGTGACCTGTCGACTGTCCTATGTCGTCCGCCGATCTTCCTGAACACCTGCCCGTCCTTTTGAACGAGACCGTCGACGCCCTGGATCCCGGACCGGGCGAGAACGTCGTCGACTGTACGGTTGGCGGCGGCGGCCACGCCGCGGCGATCCTCGAAAGGACCGCCCCGGACGGCCGGTTGCTCGGCCTGGATCTCGATGAAGCGGCGCTCGAAGCGGCCCGAAGAAACCTCGAACGTTTCGGTTCCCGTGTCATGCTTGTCCGCGGGAATTACCGGGATTTCGAGGGGGTCCTCCTCTCCCTTTCTTTCGGGCCGATTCATGCGGCACTTCTGGATCTCGGGTTCTCATCGATGGAGATAGACGATCCGGCGCGTGGCTTCAGTTTCCGGGCCGACGGGCCGCTGGACATGAGGTACGACCGACGTCAGGAGCTGACGGCGGCGGCCATCGTCAACGGCACCGACGCCGCAGGCCTGGCGAGCCTGTTCCGCAGGTACGGCGAAGAGAGGTACGCGCCCCGGATAGCCGCGGCCATCGTCAAGGCACGTCGGAAGCGGAGGATCGTCGGCACCCTGGATCTCGCTGAGGTGGTGACGGAGGCGGTGCCGGCCTCATACCGTCGCGGCCGGGTCCACCCCGCGACGCGGGTCTTCCAGGCGCTACGCATCGCCGTGAACGATGAACTGGGCAACCTGACGGAGACGCTGCCGAAGCTGGTCGGCAGTCTGGAGCCCGGCGGCCGGTTGGCGGTCATCTCGTTCCATTCGCTGGAGGATCGGATAGTCAAGCGCCGTTTCCGGGAGATGGAGCGTCAGGGGGAGCTGGTCCTGCTCAATCGTCGGCCGATCGTCCCCGGCGTCACTGAGGTCAGGCACAACCCGCGGGCACGCAGCGCCAAGCTGCGGGCGGTCCGCAAGAAGTAGGTTTGAAAGCAGACAAAAATCACATGTCGGTTCTGGACCAAAACTCGAGACGCCGGAGGCGGGCTTATCGCGCCGCCGCCTTGCCGCGCCCGTTCAATGTCGCGACCGTCAACCTGCTGGTCATGGTCACTCTGGTCGCCTTCTTCATCGGGTATCTGGTGCTCAACAATCGGGCTGCCACCAAGGGTTTCACCATCAGGGCCGCCGAACAGCGGCTGACCGAGCTGGAGGAACGCGGCCGGAGGCTCGATCTGGAGACCGTCTCGCTTCAGTCCATGCGCAGCATCGAGCAGCATGTCGGCGAGCTGGGATTCGTGCCCGTGACCCAGGTCGACTACCTGAACGCGGCCAGCGCCGTAGCGGTCAAGTGAGGGACATCCAGGTGAGGCGGACAGCCGGCCGTCAAGGCCGTTTTTTTGTCGGGGCACCGGTATCGGCAGCGATCCCGCCGGGCCCGGCCAGTAAGGGGGCGGATTCTCCGATGGCCCATACTTTGGTATAATTAAGCCGAAGCCGAAATACGTATGGCCCAATCAAGGACCGCCCTAGCCATAAGGTATCTGGCCGTCGACCTGGTCGGCGCTGTCCTCTATTTCCCCGTCTGGTGGTACACGGCTGGCGCTTTTCGGGCCGGCCGTTACTGCATCGGCAGGGTGCGGGACAAGGCCCGGTCATTCGGTATCCTGATCTGGTTCAAGAACCTCTTCACCCCGATGTTCGGCCAGTATGACATCGCCAGCCGCATCATCAGTTTCTTCATGCGTCTGGCGGCGATCATCTTCTTCTCGGTGACCCTGCTGCTGCTGAGTCTGCTGATGATGCTGCTGTTCATCCTCTGGCTGGCCTTACCTCTGGCCGTGGCCTATGCCTTCTTCGGCCAGCTCATCGGCCTTCTGGCCGCCGACTGACCATGGACGAGACCAAGGAAAAATTCGAGGTCACCGAATGTTCCCGTTGCGGCGGCAGTGCCTTTGAAGGTCTGAGGGCTTGCGCTGCCTGTCACGGTCTGGGCCGGGGCATGATCTACGGATCGCTCTTCCTGTACTGGAATCGGAGGGTGGACGGGTTCTCCATACTTCTGGCCAAGCTCCGGCGTCTGACCGATTTCATCGTCAATGCCCTGGCCGCGGTTTGCGCGGTCGGCGGGCTAGCCTTGCTGGTCTGGCACATCAACGGCGTCGAGCCTTCGGAGGTGCTCACTCTTACTTTCTGGAAAGGGCCCCATTACCGTCTGCTCGGGTTCTGGTTCGGCGTGATCTGTGTCAGCTTCCTTTATTACCGTCGGGTCATCGCCATAGGCCGTCGATCGACCGTGCGACAGAAGGTCTATGGGGAGATGATGGAACCGCTGATGCCGCCGCCGGAGCCGGAGTTCTGGAAGTTCATAGCCAAGCTGCCGCGGGGCGTGCGTATCGAGGTTTCCCGGACCTATGTCCCTGAAGCGCTCCAGGCGATCGATCAGGCCTATCAGCTGGCGCGCAAGTTGGAGCACGGCCAGCTCAAGCCGATCCATCTTTTCGGTACCCTCCTGTCCACCCAGAAGATCGCGGTGGTTTTCGGCCGTCTCGGCCTCAAGTTCGAGACGTTCCAAGACAAGTACGGACGGCTGCTGGCAGGCGTCAGCCGGGATGAGGTCGATACGAGGATGGCGCCGGAGGTGGGTCGGGCCCTCCTGGAAGCCTATGTCGACGCCTATGAGCAGAAGCAGCCGTTCGTCGACGTCACCGAGCTGTTCCTGGCCGTGCTGCGGGCCGACCCAGACCTGCAGGAACTCCTTTACGATCATGACGTGGATCTGCAGAAAGCCGAGAACGTGGTGGCCTGGATACGGATCCAGGACCAGCTGCGTCAGCGGTATCGGAGGTTCTCGGCAGCCGCCAGGTATAAGCCCAAGGGTACGATGAACCGGGCCATGACCGCGGTGGCGACGCCCTTCCTGGATCGGGTCAGCTCCAATCTCACCTCCTTGGCGGTCAGCGGCTATCTGGCTCCGGTGGTGGGTCGGGACAAGGAATTGGAGGCGGTCTTCCGGGTGATCGAGGGCGGCAACAAGAGCGTCGTGTTGGTCGGACATCACGGCGTCGGCAAGAGCGCCATCATCGAAGGGATCGCGCAGCGCATGGTGGAGGAGGACGTACCCGAGATACTCCAGGACAAGCGCCTGGTCAGCCTCAACCTGGCCCAGCTCATCTCCGGGGCGACGGCTTCGGAAGCACAGGAACGCCTGCTCACGGCGATGTACGAGATCGCCCGTGCCGGCAATATCGTCCTCGTGGTCGAGGACGTCTCTGGGATGGTCGGCATCACTTCCGGGACCGGAGAGAGCATTGACCTGTCCAAGGTCCTGGCTGACGAACTGGCCCGGGGGTACTGCTTCGCCATCACCACCGCCGATCCGTCGGCCTACTCCGGAGCCATCGAGAATTCGCCGTTGGGTCAGGCCCTGATCAAGGTGGAGGTGCCGGAACCGGAGGTCAACGAAGCTATCCGCATCCTCGAAGCCAAGTCCGGAACCATCGAATACAAGAACAAGGTGTTCTTCTCCTACGACGCGGTGGATGCCGCGGTCAGCCTGACCGATCGGTACATGCACGAACGGTTCCTTCCGGAAAAGGCCATCGAGGTGGCCAAGGAGGTGGCCACGGCGGTACGCAACAGCCGGGGGCAGAACGCCATCATCGTCGGCCAGGACGTGGCGGCGGTATTGGCCGAGAAGACGCATATCCCGCTCGAACAGCTGACCGAGGAGGAATCGAAGAAGCTGCTCAACCTGGAGGAGATCATGCATCGGCGGGTAGTGGGTCAGGAACAGGCGGTCAAGGCGGTGGCGGCGGCGATGCGGCGGGCGCGCGCCGAGCTGCGCTCCGAGGACCGGCCGATAGCCAACTTCCTTTTCCTGGGGCCGACCGGTGTGGGCAAGACCGAACTGGCCAAGACCCTGGCTGAATCATATTTCGGTGACGAGGAGGCGATGATCCGACTCGACATGTCCGAGTATCAGGATAAGGCCGCGCTGTACAAGCTCATCGGCGAGCCGGCCGGAGAGAGCGCCGGCGGTATCCTGTCCGAGGCCATCCGCAAGAAGCCGTTCGCCCTGCTGCTGCTCGACGAGCTGGAGAAGGCCCATCCGGACATCCTGACCGTCTTCCTGCAGGTGATGGATGACGGTCGCCTGACCGACAACGTCGGCCGGGTGATCGATTTCACCAACGTCATCCTGATCGCCACCTCGAATGCCGGCGCCCAGTTCATCCAGGAAGAGGTCCGGAAGGAGACGCCAGTCGAACGGATCAAGGAAGGCCTGATGACCGAACACCTCAAGCAGCACTATCGGCCGGAATTCCTGAACCGGTTCGACGACATCATCGTCTTCCGCCCCTTGCGGCCGGAGGAGATACTCAAGATCACCGGCCTGATGCTCAAGCGGGTGACGGCTCAGCTGGAGGAAAAGGGGGTGATCTTCGAGGTGACCGAAGGTGCCCTCAAGGAATTGGCCCGGGCCGGTTTCGATCCGGTCTTCGGCGCCCGCCCCCTGAGACGCGTCATCCAGGATCGGGTGGAGAACACGATCGCCGATGCGCTGCTGCAGGGCAAGATGAGCCGGCGGGACAAGGTCATCTATGACGTAGGCGGAGAGTTGCGCATAGAGAAGGCCAGGAAGCTTTGATCCGGTCCTTGTCCGCAACGTGGAAAAACCGCGGTATGACGCGGTTTTTTTGGCCTCTTACCCTTGACAAAGGCGCTCTTTTATGCTATCTTATTAAGTTCAGTCTGCCCGTCGATGGACGGCAGGCCGACGTCCTTTACAAGGGAATGGAGAAAGGGGTCCGGCGCACGGTGCGTCCGGACCGCAGGAGAACCGGCCCGGCATCTGTCGGGGGGCTATTTGGCCCGAGGAGAAAGAAATGAAGAAGCATACGTTGGTGGTCCATCTGTTGCCGGATCTTGAGGCGCTGTTCATGCTCTGGCTGATCCTGTTCTTCAAGCCAGTCCGTGAGGCCTTGGGGGTGGTCGCCGCGCCGAAGCTGAAGTTCATTCCGGCCGGACCGCTCCGGGCGGAAGACTGGCCCGGCCTGACGCCAGAGACGTCGGCGCTCGAGGAGGCCGGCTACCTGTTCCTCGACTGCGGCGGCGGCAGTCTCGACCAGCACGGCAAGACGAGCGGCGGCGTCAAGAACACGGTCTCGTCGATCGAACTCCTGGTCCAGGCTTCCGGCCTCGATCAGGTGTCGCCACACCTGATGCCGCTCGTGGACGTCATCCGTGAGAACGACCTGCGCGGACAGGACGTGGCGCGCGACACCAAGTACCGTCAGAGCTCCACACCGCACACGCCTCGCCACCTGAAGAACGTCATCCTGGGATGGAACCTGATGTTCCCGGACCATCCGGAGAAGGTGGTGCGCCAGGCGCATGTGGCCTTCACCGGCATGGCGGAGCTGCTCAAGGAGGGCGGTTCGGTCAATCAGCTCTTCCTGCTGAGCACCATCAATGATGGCGTCAAGAAGACCGCCAGCGCCACGCTGGCCGGGTACTTCGAGAAGAGCTCGGGCGAGGCCCTGCAGGTCCTGGAGGCGGAGTGGGAGCAGGCGGTCTCCGATTACTGGAGGAACTGCCGTTTCCGTCCGGTCCGCATCAACACCGAGGTGCGCGGCGAGAAGCGGGTCCAGACCATCACTTTGGCCTGGGGCTTCTCCGATTCCGAGCGCTTCAGTCAGGTGACGCGTCTGGGCAACGACGGGCCGCCGCACCGGCGTCCCTTCCGCGGCCGGAAGCATCGTTACAAGGCTGACGTGACCATTCAGTTCCGCGACGGCGGGTCTCGGTTCATCATCTCGACCCGCGGCAAGAAGCTGAACGAGGTGGCGCGTAAGGTCCGCGAGGCTGATCTGCGGCGCAAGGGCGTGCAGCTCACGGCCGAGCAGGTCTCCGCCCTGGCCGAGCCGGGGCACCGCAGCTTCACGGACCGTGCCGACAATCGGGTAGAAGCGCTCTATTTCGCCGAGTTCGAGACCTGCTTCGGGAACGCCTTCCGCAGCAACCCGCACTCGGTCCCGACGTCACTCAAGCCCTCCGAGGTGGTCGATCTGGTGTTCGAGGCATTGAATCAGGTCTGACACCTTTTCCCTCCCCATCTCTTCCCCCAGGGCGTACCGCAGCCTCGAAGCGGTACGCCCTTCTTTTTTTTGCCCGGACCCGTCTTGGAGGCCGTCCGCGGCTGTGTTACCGTATGGACACGACTTTCTTATGGAGAGGTCCCTCATTTTCCTGGTTGGTCTGGTCGCCGCGGCCCTCATCACGCCGGCCGTCAGTCTCGTGGCCCGCCGCAGCGGTACGGTCGACCGGCCCCGAGGAGCGCGCAAGCTGCACCGGAGGCCGACGCCGCTGTTGGGCGGCGTGGCCGTTTTTTTGAGTCTCATCGTGGCCGTGGCCGTGGCCCGGGGCCTGGGTTGGTTGCCGGGAGACTACATCAGGGACAAGTATCTCATCGGCATGTCGCTGGCCGCCCTGTTGCTGGTGTTCGGAGGCGCCCTGGACGACCGCTACGACCTCCGGCCCAGTCGTCAGATCGTCTGGCCCATCCTGGCCACGCTCGTCATCATCGGCAGCGGTATCGGTGTGACCTATATCACCAATCCTCTCGGTGGCCAGATATTCCTCGACCGTCATGTGGTCACGGTGCTCTGGTGGGACGGCCTGCCCTATAAGCTGACGCTGTTGGCCGACATCTTTACGGCGGCTTGGCTCTTGGGCATGACCTATACCACCAAGTTCCTGGACGGGCTTGACGGTCTGGTGAGCGGCCTGGCCGTGATCGGCTGCCTGATCATCGCCGCCGTCAGTCTGATGCAGGAGGTATCGCAGCCCGATACGGCGGTCCTGGCACTGGCTGTGGCCGGAGCCTTCGCCGGATTCCTGGTATTCAATTTCCATCCCGCCCGGATCTTCCTGGGCGAAGGAGGTTCGACCCTGGCCGGATTCATCATCGGTACCCTGGCCATCATCGCCGGCGGCAAGATCGCCACGGCCCTGTTGGTGTTGGGGGTCCCGCTGCTCGATGCCGGAGCGGTCATCTTGCGTCGTCTGATCGTGGAACGGCGTTCTCCGGTGAGCGGGGACCGCTCCCATCTTCACTTCCGGCTGATCGACCTGGGATTGACTCATCGTCAGGCGGTGCTGGTCTTCTATCTTCTGGCCCTGATGTTCGGTACCTCGACCCTCTTCCTGCGCGGTTGGCAGAAATTGGCTGCCTTAGGATTCCTGGTCGGCGCGGCCATCATCCTGCTGGCATTCGTCGGCCGGACCAGGCGGTCAGACGACCGGGCCGCCGGAACCGGCTGACCGGCCTATGGTACCGATACGATCAGTCATGATCCTACCGCTCCGTCCGGCCGCCCTGATAGCCGGACTGCTCACGGTCGTTATCGGCCTGTCCGGTTGTGCGGTGACTGAAGCGCCGGAGACCGGACCGGTTTTCGGCAGCGGTGAGGCCCTGGTCAACGGCACGACCATCACCGTGGAGGTGGCCCATGATACCGCCACCAGGCGACTCGGGTTGATGGGACGGACCGGCATCGGTCAGGATCGGGGCATGCTGTTCCTCTTTCCCGAACCGGACGTCCATCGTTTCTGGATGAAGGGTATGCTCATACCGATAGATGTGGTCTGGCTGAAGGACGGTCAGGTGATCGGCGTGCGGGTCGATATCCCGTCGCCCGGACCGGACGGTCCTGTCGCCACCTTCGATCCCCCCGGACCGATCGACGCGGCACTTGAGCTCGGCGCCGGTTCGGTCAGGCGGTTAGGCATCGGGTCGGGGGACCGGGTGGAGATACGCGTTGACAGCTTGGTGCCCGTAAGATAGACTACCGATGCTTTGAGTTTATCGTGATCAAATATGGCGAAATTCGCAGTGATTCAGACCGGCGGCAAGCAGTATCTGGTGCGACCCGGCGACAGTATCCACGTGGAGAAGCTCGATGCCAAGGACGGCGCCAAGCTGAGTTTCGAGGCCCTGCTTGTGTCTGACGAGAAGGGTAAGGACGTCAAGATCGGCACGCCGGCGATCAAGGGTCTGAAGATCGAGGCTAAGGTCGAGGGCACGGGACGGGGTAAGAAGATCAAGGTCATCAAGTTCAAGCCGAAGTCCCGATACAAGAGGAAGGCCGGGCATCGTCAGCCCTATACGTCGCTCAGGATCGGGGATATCAAGTGAGCCTTCCCGACCGACCGTCGATACACAGAAAAAAGCGGGCGTAAGGCCCGCTTTGGCTTAGGTGACATCGGCCGTTCAATCATCCTGATCGAGATGCTCGCGCACCACCTTGCGGCGGAAGATGCGCGACTTGATCGTGTTGATCGGTACGGCATAGGCGACCGGGGGGGATTCGGGATCGTCGTCCACCCGGAGCATTATCCCGACCAGCTGGATCTCTTCGTCGAAGACGAAGATCGGTCCGCCGCTCCCGCCGTAATCGCCCTCGATGCTGATGCCGAATTCCGGGATGCGGTCGCATTTCCCGAAGGAGATGACGTGGCCGCCGGCCACCGGAATGTCGTCCCGCCCCACCCGATAGACCGGTGAGGCCACCTTGAGATCGTCCGAATCGCCGAGGGTGGCGACGCTCTGTGTCTTGAGCGGCTTGCGGAGCTTGAGTACTGCGACGTCGGCCTTGGTGTCCCGGAAGATCACGTCGGCGATACGCCGGCCTTTGGCGGTGATCTTCCAGCCCCGGCCGGCCAGCTCGCAGCGGCGCACGGTGAGGGTCTTGGCTCCCACCACGTTGTGGTCGGCGGTGAGGATGAGTCCGCTCCTGGAGATGACCACACCCGCGCCGTAACAGCCCTTCCTGTCGTTATGGATCTCGACAGTCAGGCGCACCATCTTCTTGAAAAGACGGCGCTGGGCTTCCGGTAGCTGCACGGACATGCCCTGACCTCCCTTATTTTAAGGAGCGCTTCGGCGCTCTCGCCTTATCGAACCGCTATCCTACGGCATAATCTATTACGGCACGAAACCCGCCAAATGTAAATGGGTCGACGGTCCGGTCGGACCGAAAAAGACCGCCGCCGCGGTCTTACGTCACTCCCGGTCGGGGACTGGGTCAACCGTGGCCTGCCGCCGGTTTACGGGACGGGACGGCGGACGGAGCGATGTCGCGGCGGCCCTTGAGGGCGTCGCTCAGCGTCACTTCATCGGCGTAATGCAGTTCGCTGCCCGGGGGCAGACCGCGCGCCAGTCGGGTGAGGCGCGCGCCGGATCGGTCCAGTAACCGCGTCAGGTAGAGGATGGTCGATTCGCCCTCGATAGTCGGATCGAAGGCCAGGATTATCTCGTCGGGCCGTTCCTGCCGTATCCGCTGTTGGAGTTCCCGCACGGTGAGTTCGTCCGGCGTGATGCCGTCTGCGGGCGACAGTACGCCTCCGAGGATGTGGTAGAGACCGTGATGCTCGCGCGTACTCTCCACCGCCAACAGGTCCTGTTCGTTGGCCACCACGCAGATGACGTTCCGTTCGCGGCGCGGGTCGGCGCAGATGACGCAGGGATCGGCCTCAGTATAGTTGCGGCAGACCGAACAGGTGGTCAGCTGGCCGTCGATAGCCTCGATGGCCTGAGAGAGCTGTTGGCGGTCCTCCCGGCTGCGCTTGAGCAGCGAGAAGACGAACCGTTCAGCGGTCTTCGGACCGACACCGGGCAGCATGCCGAACCGGTCGATCAGTTCCTCGATGGGTTTGGGGAATCTGGTCATGCCGTATCGCGCCAGTCCCTCAGCTCAAGCCGGGCAGGTTCAGCCCTCCCGTCTTCTTCATCTTCTCCACCATCTTGCGCTGAGCCTTCTTTACCGCGTCGTTGAAGGCGTCCTTCAGCCCCGATTCCAGTTTGGCCCTCTCCGATTCTCGGAGCAGTTCCGGGTCGACGGTCACGGCGGTCACGGCCTGGTTGCCGTCCATACTCACCTTGACCTTACCCCAGACCGCCGAACCCTCGACCTGTTCCTCGGCCAGGGAGGACTGCAGCTGTTTGGCCTTATCCCGCAGGTCCTTGTACTGCTTCAGTTTTGAGAACATAGGTTTGTCTGTCCTTAGGGTTAAGCGTTCAGAGCGGCGGCATGGCGGCTGCCTTGACCTTCTCCTGTCCGGCGGGTTCCTCCGTCGTGGCGGGTGCCGCCGCGGCCTGCCGTCGGGTCTCCAGGTTCTTGAAGTTGACCCGGGCCTCGTCGAAGAACAGGCGCACGATGCCGACCGGGCCGTTACGGTGTTTGGCCACGTGGATCTCCGCGATATGACGTTCGTCCAACGGTATCTCGTCGGTGTGGTAGTTCTTGTCGACCGCCTTGCGGTAGATGAACATGACCACGTCGGCGTCCTGCTCGATCGATCCCGATTCCCGCAGGTGCGACAGTTTGGGGATGGCCGGTTTGGACTGTTCCGTGACCCGGGAGAGCTGTGACAGGGCCAGGACAGGTATGTTCAGTTCGCGGGCGATACCTTTGAGGGCGCGGGTGATCTCCGCCACCTCCTGCGTCCGGTTATCCGAGTTCCGGCCGCCCCGCGATTCCATGAGCTGTAGATAGTCGATCACCAGCAGGCCCAGGCCGCGCTCGATCTGCAGGCGCCGCGCTTTGGTCCTGATCTCCATGATGTTGACGTTGGCCGTGTCGTCGATATAGATAGGGGCCTCGGACAGGTTGCCGAGGGCGTGGCCGATGCGTTGGAAATCGTTGTCGGAGCCGCCGTCGTCGAGACGCCCGGTGCGCATGCGCCACAGGTCGACGCCGGCCTCGGAACAGAGCATGCGGTCGACCAGCTGTTCCTTGGACATCTCGAGCGAGAACAGGCCGACCGGTATCTTGTGGTTGACCGCCGCCTGCCGGGCGATGTCCAGCGCCAGACTCGTCTTGCCGACCGACGGGCGGGCGGCGACGATCACCAGATCGGACCGCTGCAGTCCTCCGAGCAGGTTGTCGAGTTCCTTATAGCCGGTGGGGATGCCGCGCAGCTTGCCGCGCTCACGATGCAGTTCGTCGATCCGTTCGAAGGCGGCATCCAGGGCGTCCTTGATGGAAGTGAAGGAGGTCTTCAGGTATTTCTGCGACACGTTGAACAGCTGTTGTTCGGCCCGGTCCAGCACGTGGTCGACGTCTTCGGTCTCCTCGAAGGCCAGCTCCGTGATGTCGGAAGCGGCGCTGAGCAGACGGCGCAGGGTCGCCTTCTTCTGGATGATCGAGGCGTAATGCGTCACGTGGGCGGCTGTCGGCACCACCGTGGTCAGCTCCATCAGGTAGGCTCGCCCCCCCACCTGTTCAAGCAGGCTCTTCTCGTCGAGGCGGTTGCCGAGCGACAGCAGGTCGATCGGTTCCCGTTTGGAGAAGAGGTCGAGCATCGCCTGGTAGACGTCAGCGTGGGTCTGCCGATAGAAATCGTCCGGCCTGACCAGGTCGGCCACGCGGATGACGGCGTCCTTGTCGATCAGCAGGGCGCCCAGCAGCGACTGTTCAGCCTCTATGTTGTGTGGAGGTATGCGTTCTTTGGCCATAGGTCCGTACCTCACTTTACTCGATGGTCAGGCAAACGGCAACCTAGTGAAGTGGATGGAACGGTGGATGGAACGGTGGATAAATCGGTCGCCTCGCCGGCTTGAAAAATCCCCGCCATAGGCGGGGATTCAGGCCAGGTATTCGAGGATCGACCGGTGGAAGGCGGGAGAGACCAGGAAGTCGATATGGCGGAACGGCAGCACGACGTTCTCGGCTCCGTCGAGCGTCGAGCGTTCGGCGGGGCAGATGGTGTCGCGGCTGCCGGCGAAGGCCACGTACCTCGGTCCGTCCGGCAGGGGATCGGCGTGCAGGCTGGCCAGGAACCGGCTTTTCGGCATGAGTTGCCGTCCGGTCCGCGTGTAGAGCAGGGAGGGGAAGGCCAGCAGGGAGATGGTGGCACCCCGGAAGGGTGCCCCGACGGCGATGAATCGGGAGACCTGCCGGTCCAGACCGAGACGCTTGATGGCGTAGAGTGTCGCCACGCCGCCCATGCTGAAACCGATGATGTCGAGCCGGCCCGTTCCCGGACATTCCGACCTTATCAGCGAGACCGCTTCAGCGACACGTCGGGCGTACGCCTCGACGTCGCGCATGTTGCGGAAGCGAAAATCGATGGTGTACGGCCGGAAACCGGCCGCGCCATAGACCTTTCTGGCCACGACGAGCGGCATCGGCAGCAGGGAAAAACCGTTGACGATGAGCAGTGGTCGTCGGGTATCATCACCGGCGCCACTTCGGATGTTCTGGCGCAATTCGGTGCTCCTTCGCCTCGTGATGAGACCGCCGTTATAAAAAGTGCTGCGTCACGTTTCCGGCTGAGGCCGGAAACGTTTCATGCTATAATAATGATGATGAAAAGGAAAGGCAACCGCTACCGCTTGGCCGTCATGACGCTGATCGGCACCATCATCGGTGTCGGCATCTTCGGCGTACCCTATGCCATCAGCCGGGTAGGAGTGGTCGTGGCCCTGATCTATTTCGTCGTCCTGGGCGGCATCCAGCTGTTGCAGAGCCTGTTCTATGCGGAGGCCGCCATCGTCTGCGACGACAAGTTGCGCCTGATCGGTCTGGTCGGGCGCTATCTCGGGCCGCGGGCCCGGCATGTCGCCGCCGCCTCGACCGTCTTGGGTTTCTGGGGCGGGATGGTCGCTTATGTCGTCGTCGGCGGCTCCTTCCTGCACGTCCTGCTCGGCGACTTCATCGGCGGGGAACCTTTCCATTATCAGGTTGCCTGGGCGGTCATCGGTGCCGTGATCATCTTTTGGGGCTTGGATTTCGTGGCTAAGACCGATTTCTTCTCGACCGCGGCGTTGATCGTAGCCCTGTTGCTGATCTTCCTGCTGGGGGCACCGCACGTGCGTCCCGACAATCTGCAGCTCTTCTCGGCCCAGGACCTTTTCCTGCCCTATGGCGTCATCCTGTTCTCCCTGTCGGGGCTGGCGGCCGTACCGGAGATGGAGGATATCCTGGAGGGCAAACACCAGCGCTTTCGGCGTTCGGTGGTCGTCGGCTCCTTGATCGCCACGGTTCTCACCGCCACCTTCGGCTTTCTGGTCTACGGGGTGACCGGCGCGGCGACCACTGATGAGGCGGTGATCGGTCTGCAGAATATCCTCGGCGGGGGAGTGTCGTTCCTGGCCGCCGGCTTCGGGTTCCTGGCCGTAGCCACCTCGTACATGATCCTGGGGACCAACCTGCGCGCCTCGTTCGAATACGACTACAAGATGCACCCGCTGCCTTCTTGGCTCCTGGCCGTAGGCGTGCCGGCACTGCTCTTCCTCTTCGGTGCCAACAATTTCATCGGCATCATCGGTTTCACCGGCGCCGTCTTCGGCGGCATCACCGCCATCCTGGTGGCGCTGCTCTACATAAGGATAACCAAGCGGCACCTGCTCAAGAAAAAAGAGGCACTGGGCGTGCCGCTCGTCTGGGCCTACATATCCATCACCATGCTGGCTTTGGGGGCCCTCTATCAGATCGTGACCTCGTTGCTGGAGCGACTTTGAAACCGGAATGCTGTCAGGTCGGGTGGGGCAGCCCCCGTTTTTTGTTTCAGGCGGCGTCACGCCGTCGGCGGGCCAGGCTGACCACCTGGCGCAGCAGCATGGCTACGGTCACCGGTCCGACGCCGCCGGGTACGGGCGTAAGATGTCCGGCGACCTCTTTCGCCGTATCATGATCGACGTCACCCGTCAGGTTCCCGCCCACCCGGCTCGTTCCGACATCGATCACGACGCATCCCGGCTTCAGCCAATCGCCTATGATCCAGGAAGGGCGGCCGGCGGCCACGATCAGCAGGTCGGCTTCTCGGACCGCCTCGACGATCCGAGCCTCGTTTTCGGCCGCCTTAAGGAACCCGGCCGTGCTGCCGGCCGAGGTGAGCAACCTCTCCAGCGGCCGGTAGAAGGTCTCGCTGTTGGCGATGACCAGGGCGGTCTTGCCGGACAGGTCGACTCCGGTCGACCGCAACAGTTCCATCATCACCGCGGCCAGGACCGGGGCCGGTCCCCGGCCGACCAGGAATTTTTCGACGTTCTGCGGGTGGAAGCCGTCGGCATCCTTCTCCGGGTCCAGTTCTTCGACGATCTTCGTTTCGTCCAGCTCTCCCGGCAGCGGCAGCTGGATGATGATGCCGTCCGTCTCCGGATCCGTGTTGAGGCGACGGACCGTCTCCAGTACGGTCGGTTCGTCGGTCCGCTCCGGCAGCGCCAGCCTTTCGAACCGGATGCCGACCCGGGCGCAGGCCCGGCCCTTGAGCCGGACATAGAGATGCGAAGCCGGATCGTCGCCGACCAGGATAGCGGCCAGGCCCGGCACGAAGCCCAAGCCGGCGACCTCCTGGGCCACTTCTTCGAGTATCCTGTCGGCTATCGCCTTGCCGTCGATGATCTGGGCAGCCATCTTACAGTTCAGTCGTTTATCGTCAGGACGTATTCCGGGTAGAGCGGCCGGTCCGCGGTCAGTTCTCTGACTTCTCCGGCCACTTCGTCCCGGACCGTCTCGCTCCGGGGATCCTTGAGGATACGGACAACGAGTCCGGCGATCTTCTCCATCTCCGCTTCACCGAAGCCGCGAGTGGTCAGGGCCGGCGTCCCCAGCCGCAGTCCTGAGGGGTCGCGTGGCTTCCTGGTGTCGAAGGGAATCAGGTTCTTGTTGACGTAGATTCTGGCCCGGTCGAGCGCTGTCTCCGCCTCCCGCCCCGCGGTTCCCAGGGGCGTGACATCGATCAGTACCTGATGGTTCTCGGTCCCTCCGGTGATCACCCGGATTCCCTGATCGGCCAGGACCGCAGCCAGACGCGCGGCGTTACGCAGCACCTGTCTTTGGTATTCGGCGAAATCTGGCTGTAGGGCCTCCTGAAAAGCGACGGCTTTGGCGGCGATGCAGTGTTCGAGCGGTCCGCCCTGCATGCCGGGGAAGACGGCGGAATCGATGCGGGCAGCCAGGTCGCGTTTCTCCTGCGGCCGCAGCCGGTCGGCCTGGCGGCAGAGGATCATGGCGCCGCGCGGACCGCGCAGGGTCTTGTGGGTGGTGGTGGTGATGACATCGGCGTGCGGTACCGGATCGGGATGTACCCGGCCGGCCACCAGACCGGCGAAGTGGGCCATGTCGACCAGCAGGTAGGCGCCGACCTCGTCGGCGATTCGGCGGAAGCCGGCGAAATCCAGCGTCCGCGGATAGGCGGTGTATCCGGCGACGATGACGCGGGGTTTCTCCCTGAGGGCGATCTCCCGCACCTGGTCCAGGTCGACCAGTTCGGTGTCCTGCCCCACTCCGTAATGGACGAAACGGAACAGTCGTCCCGAGAAGTTGACCGGACTACCGTGCGTCAGGTGGCCGCCGTGGGCCAGATCCATGGCCAGGATGGTGTCTCCGGGTTCGGCCAGTGTCAGGTAGGCCGCCAGGTTGGCCGGCGAACCGGCGTGCGGCTGGACATTGGCGTGTTCCGCTCCAAACAGCTTCTGGGCCCGCTCGATGGCTAGGTTCTCGATGGTGTCGATATGCTCATTACCGCCGTAGTACCGCTTGCCCGGATAGCCTTCCGAATACTTGTTGGTGAGCGGCGAACCGAGCGCTTCCAGAACCGCCGGAGAGACGATGTTCTCCGAGGCGATCATCTCCAGTCCCTGCCGCTGCCGGTCGATCTCACGGTCGATGGCCGCGGCTGTCTCGGGGTCGGTCTGATGGAGTCGTCTCATGACCATAATCGGTTGGATTATCTATTAGGGCGGTATTTTATCCGTCGGTTGGATTATAGAAAAAAGCCCGCGGCTTGGACAGCGGCAGGCTAATTCACGAAACCCGTGATGATCAGATAGCGGTCGGAGGGAGGCTTGTTCTTGATGCCGACCATCAGGCGATCCTGGTTGACGAGACGAATCTTGGCTCCGGCCGAGACGCCGCGTACCAGCGTCGGCAGTAGCTTGGTAACCTCCCCGGTGAACAGCGCCTGTTCCGTCCCGGTGGGCGGGCTGAGCGAGAGGGACAGGACATAATCCTCCTTCAGTCCGCTGCCGGGGAAGACCGCCAAGTAGACCTTGGCCGTGGTGTCGTTGCGGACGTAGAGGGCCATGCGACCTCCTCAATCCAGGAGCGGCCAGAACTGGAAGACCACTTCCTGGGTATCCGTGCGGCGACCCATCCGGAATTCGACCGGACGGCTGTTGTGTCCGCTGAACTCGAACTGGAGCTTGTTGTCGGTGTCGATACAGGAGCGCACCGCACCGTTCACCGGGAAACTGGCGAATTGGCCCGGGGGGATAGTCAGCCCGCCGATCTGCGGGTCGTCATGGAGGCTGATCATCAGGGAACCGTGCTCGGCGCAGACTTTCAGGTGGAGCGCCCAGGTGGCATGGTTCTCGAAATACAGCTTCTTTTCGTTCATGTCGCACCTCTTCCGGTGTCAAAGGGCTACTTCTGCAACGTATCAGTTGGGGCGGCTAAGGCGCAAATACCGGACGGATATCGATTCGACCCTTTCGGTTAAATCCTGAAGTGAAGCTAAAGACCGCCTTGTAGGCGGTCTGGATCATGTCAGATTTCATCGGTTGAATTGATGCCTATCTCAATTTTTTCACCATGTACGTCCCCTGGAGCCGGTAACCGAGCTTGCGGTAATAGCCGCGGACGCCGACGCCGGAGATCACCGTCATCCTGCGGTATCCGGCCTCGCGGGCGATCCGTTCGGCCGTCAGCATCAGACGGCGGCCCAGCCCCTTGTGCTGGGCCGCTTTGGGGTCACGTGTGTTGATCGGCACCAGGTGACCGTAGGTGTGCAGTTCACGGATGAAAGCCGTGTCGCGTATCTCCGGTATCCTGTCCCAAAGCCCTTTCGTGTCGTCGGACGGTTTGCGGGACGGCAGACGCAAGCGGCAGAAGGCGAAGACCGCCCGGCGTCGATAATCCTCGAAACTCAGGAAATGCTCTTGACCTCCCGAAGCGGCATAGACGTCGTCGAACAGATGCGGAGTGGCGCGTATCAGTCGGAGATCCGTCTTGGCGGCCCGACCCACCTCACGGCAGCGCAGGCAGTTGCAGGCCAGCCCCCGTTCCGTCATCTCGGTCTGGATCACCTGACGGAGGTTGGTGGTGTGGTTGCCGGCCCGGATGGAGGTCGAGGGTATGTCGCGGATCAGTCGGGAGATGCGGCAGTAGCGCGGCACTTCCGTCTTGGCCCGGATGAGCGTCTCGATGAGCCGGCTGGTCGGATAGGGTCGGTACTTGCCCTGTCGCCACCAGTCATGGAGCGGCGATCCCTCGATCACCGTGCAGGGGTAGATCTTGATCATGTCCGGACGGAATCCGGGGTCGTCGAATATCCTGCGGAGATCCCGCAGGTCGGAGGCCGGCGTGGCTCCGGGCAGCTGCGGCATCAGGTGGAAGTCGGTCTTGTAGCCCGCGTCCTTGAGGAGCCGCGTCGCGCGCCTGACCTCGTCGGTCCCGTGGCCGCGCCGGACGCGCTCCAGCACCGCGTCATCGACTGACTGCACCCCGAGTTCGATACGGGTGCAGCCCAGCTCGCGCAGACGGACGATCTCTTCCGGGGTGATCCAGTCCGGTCGGGTCTCGAGAGTCAGGCCGATGATGCGGTGCCGGGCCGTCTCGTTGCGCCGTTGCGCCTCGCGCAGCGTCCGCGACCGGCGGAAGGCGGTGCGGCCATAGCCGTTACAGGCATCGAAGCAGCGGCGGAGGAAGTCCGTCTGATAGGCTGGGGGATAGGCGGACCAGGTACCGCCCTTGACGATCAGTTCGATCTTGTCGGTTGGGTGGCCGTTCTCCTCGAGCGTCCTGATGCGCCGCTGCACCTGCCGTACCGGATCGAAGCGGTGGACCAGGGCACGGGCGGCAGCCGGCTCGTTCGACAGGTAACTCTTGGGCATGCCTCTCTCCTGCGGACAGTAGACGCAGGATCCGGGGCAGGGATAGGGTTTGGTCAGCACGGTCAGCACGGCCACGCCGGAGAGGGAGCGGACCTCGCGCCGGACCAGCAGCGAGTCCAGGATCGGCGAGCGGCCGATCCGGCCCGTTCCGATCAGCGCCTCGTAGGCCCGGCGCAGTTCGGTCGTGTCCGGTATCCGCCCGCCGCGATTTTTGATGACCCGTCGGGTGACGCCATAAAGACCATCCCGGGTTTGGACGTTCTTCCGATGAGATGTTTCAATTATCTCGTTCAGGATTTCCCTTTGAGTCGGCATGAAGCAGGAGACGGCTGACAGGTTGCTGAATAAGGTCCGCGAGGATTATGACGCCATCGCCGGCAGCTTTTCCGATACCCGAACCGACCTGTGGCCGGAGATGGAGAGTTTCCGGGATTACGTGAAGCGCGGCGGCAGCGTCCTGGATATCGGCTGCGGCAATGGCAGAGCGTATCAACTGTTCAGGGGCTTGGCAATAGAATATGAGGGTATCGACGTCTCGGAGCGGCTGATCGAGCGGGCCAAGGCCCAGGTGGCCGATCTGCTGGCATCGTTTCGGGTCGGCTCGGTCCTGGACCTGCCCTATGAGGATACCACTTTCGATACGGTCCTGGCCGTGGCCGTCCTGCATCATATACCTTCCCGGCGATATCGGCGGCGGGCCCTCGGAGAGGTCTTCCGTGTCCTGAAGCCGGGCGGCCACCTGCTCATGACCAACTGGAACACCTTCAATTACGGTTTCCTGATTCGCCATCCGCGGAACGCCCTGGAAATGCTCTTGCCGAGGCGCGGGTTGGATTTCCGTGACATCCTGGTGCCCTGGAAAAAGGGCCGGAAGAAAGCGGACCGCTATCTGCACGCTTTCACCCGGCGGGAGCTCGGTCGGTTGTGCCGGCAGGCCGGATTCGAGGTGCTCGAGCAGTATTACGTGAAAGAGGGACTGCCGACGTCCTGGCTCAAGGGGCATAACTTGGTCACGGTCTGTCGGCGTCCGCTCGAGCCGGCGGAGTCGGAATCGGAGGACCACCCCTTCCTTCAGGCGGGAGGCGTGCTACAATAGGCGGCGATATGGGTATGATCGACGGATTGAATAAGGTCCACGTGATCGGTGCCGGCGGTATCGGTGTTTCGGCCGTGGCCCGGCTGTTGCGGCACGCGGGCAAGGAGGTGACCGGCTCCGATGTCGCTGAGAGCGAGATCACCGCCGGCCTCCGCTCTTCGGGCATCGATGTGACCATCGGCCACGACGAGGCCAACCTGCCGGAAGGTACGGACCTGGTCGTCTATTCCGGCGCCGTCCCCGAAGACAATCCCGAGCGCGCCGCGGCCCGTCGGCGCGGCATCCCCGAACTCAGTTATTTCGAGTTCCTGGGCGAATTCTCCAAAGGGAAGCGGACCATCGCCGTCTCCGGGACCAACGGCAAGAGCAGTACCACGGCGATGCTGGCGCTGATGCTCGTCCGGGGAGGTCTCGATCCGACGGTCATCGTCGGGTCCCAGGTACCGTCGTTCCCGGACCGCAATCTCCGTATCGGCGACAGCGACATCTTCCTGGTCGAAGCCTGCGAGCATGAGGCTAACATGCTGCATCTGGAGCCTGATGTGATCGTCCTGACCAACATCGAGGCGGATCACCTCGATTTCTACCGTGATCTCGATCACATCCGGGAGACCTTCCAGGAGTACGTCGGACGTCTGCCGTCTGACGGGCTGTTGGTGCTCAATGCGGACGACCCGGTCAGTTCCGGCGGCCTGCGGACGGAGAGCCGGACGGTGACTTTCGGTTTGGGTGACGCCGACTACACAGCTCAGGATATCGAGGCCGGGGAGGGAAGGCAGACCTTCCGCGTCTCCCGTCGGCATCCGGAAGGCGAGACGTCCCTCGGCGAGTTCACGCTACTCCTGCCCGGCCGGTTCAATGTCCAGAACGCCCTGGCGGCGATAGCTGCCGCCGTCGAATTCGGCGTCGAGGCCGCTGACCTGCGTGACGCCTTGGCCGGCTTTACCGGTATCTGGCGGCGGTTCGAAAGGAAGGGGGAGCGGAACGGGGCCGTGATCATCTCGGATTACGGCCATCATCCCGCGGCCATCCGGGGGACGCTTCAGGGCGCGCGGGAGTTCTTTCCGGGCCGGCGTATCGTCCTGGCCTTCCAGCCGCACCAGCACAACCGGACCAAGCGCCTGTTCGACGAGTTCGTCGCCTCGTTTGATGCCGCGGATGAGCTGCTGCTGGTGGAGATCTTCGATGTCGCCGGACGTGAAGAGAGGGAGGACGGGGATATCAGTTCACGGGATATCCTGGCGGCGGTCGAGGAGCGGGACCGCGGCCGCGGTTCGGATCGGCCGCTGGCCTACGCCGCCTCACCCGACGGGGCCTTCCGGGCGCTCGAGTCTTCCGTCGGCTCCGGCGATCTGGTGATCGTCATGGGCGCCGGCGACATCTACACGGTGGCCGGCCGACTGGTCGAGGCCCCCGCCTGACGCCGTCACCGGATTCGGGTATATTTAATGAACATGTTAGACAGACTGAAAGAGGCCATATCGCCGGAGGTCCGCGAGGGCGAACCGATGTCCCGGCACACCACCTACCGGATCGGCGGTCCGGCGGAATTCTTTTTTGAAGCCCGCTCCTCGAAGGATGCGGTCCGGGCGGTCCAGACGGCCCGCGAGCTGGGCCTCCCTTATTTCGTGTTCGGCGGCGGTTCCAACATCCTGGTCGCGGACGGAGGGGTGAAGGGGCTGGTGGTCAAGATGCTCAATAACGGCATCGATATCCAGGACACCCGGGTCGCCGCGGAATCAGGCGCGTCCTCCGGATTGGTCGCGGTCAAGGCGACGGAAGCCGGTCTGACCGGTCTGGAATGGGCCGCCGGCCTGCCCGGTACCATCGGCGGGGCAATCCGCGGCAATGCCGGCGCCCACGGCGGCGAGATGAAGGATTCGGTCGCCGCGGTTCTGGTCCTGAGGGACGGGATCGAGGTGACCATGAGCCCCGACGATTGCCGGTTCGGCTACCGGGACAGCGTCTTCAAACGGGAACCGTATTGGGTGATCCTTTCCGCCGTCCTGCAGCTCGAACGTTCGGTCGATCCCGAGGCCGGCCGGGAGCTCCATCGGCAGAATCTGGAGCGGCGCAACCGGACCCAGCCGGTCGACCGGCCCTCTTCCGGCTGCGCCTTCGTCAACTGGCGCCCGAACGGTCAGGACGAGATCGATTCCCTGCGCCGTTCGCTCGACCTCAACAAGGACGAGGAGATACCTTTCACCCCATTGGGCACCGTCCCGGCCGGTTGGATCATCGACCGGGCGCAGCTCAAGGGGATGAAGGTGGGGCATGCCATGGTGTCGGAGAAGCACGGCAATTTCATCGTGCATGACGGCGAAGCGACCGCCGACGACATCATCGCGCTGCTGGGTGCGGTGAAGATGAGGATCCGCAACATGACCAACAGCGTGGTCCAGCTGCAGGAGGAGGTGGAATACGTGGGTTTCTGACCGTCGACCCGAAAATATTCCTTTATTAACGAGACTCAACGAAGGGGTTATGCAATACGACATCAAAGCCAAGAACATCGAGCTGTCCGACGCCATCCGGTCGGCGGTCGACGAGAAGATGGCGGCGCTCGACGAGGTCACGGCGCGCTTCGGCGAGGTCGTCCGCGGTGAGGTCGAGGTCGGCAAGACGACCAAGCATCACAAGAAGGGACCGCTCTTCCGGGCCGAGATCCACGTCATCCTGCCCAGCAAGGTCGTCTACGCAGAAGCGCTGAATTACGACCTGTATATCGCCATCAACGACGCCAAGAAGGAGGCGGAACGCCAGATCGTCGAGTTCCGGAGGGAACTGGACGCCAAGCAGAAGCGCGGCGGCCGGCAGGCCAAGGAGGACGCCCAGGGGTCCGGTCTGGCCGGCTGATCATGACCCGTCCGGTGGACGGGAGAGCCTGAACGAGGTATAAACGCCGCGGAGACCGGCCCGGTCCTCGGGTCGTCACATGACGAGGTCATCAACCAGCGGTCCGCATGTCACTGCTCACCAAGATATTCGGGGATCCCAACGAACGCGTGCTCGATTCGCTCGAGCCGCTGCTTGCCGATGTCAACGAGCTTGAGGCGAAGACGGAACGGCTATCGCCGCCGGCGCTGCGCGAAGCCAGCCTGGCCCTGCGGGAACGGGTCAGGGGAGGGGAGGACCTCGATGCGGTGCTGACTGAGGCTTTCGCCCTGTGTCGGGAGGCGGCCAAGCGCACGCTGGGGCAGCGCCATTACGACGTCCAGATCAAGGGCGGCATCGTCCTGCATCGGGGGCAGATAGCGGAGATGAGGACCGGTGAGGGCAAGACGCTCACCGCCACCTTGGCCGTATACCTGAACGCGCTGGCCGGTCAGGGTGTGCACGTGATCACGGTCAACGATTATCTGGCCCGTCGCGACATGGTCTGGATGGGTCAGGTCTATCACGCCTTGGGGATCACCGTAGGCTGCATCAACCATCAGAGCGCCTATGTCTACGATCCGGAATGGCGGCCGGCTCCGGAGGCCGAGGAGCTGTCCGGCGATGACCTGGAGGCAGCGGCGGCCCGGGAGGAGGGCGGCGCCAGCGACCGGAGGCGCGACGAGACCGGTTCGTTCCTGGTGCAGGAGGACTTCCTGCGGCCGGTGACCCGTCGCGAGGCCTATCAGGTCGACGTCACCTACGGCACCAATAACGAATACGGCTTCGATTACCTGCGCGACAACATGGTGATGCGTCCGGAGCAGCGCGTGCAGCGTGAGCTCCATTACGCCATCATCGACGAGGTCGATTCGATCCTCATCGACGAGGCCCGGACGCCGCTGATCATCTCGGCGCCGGCCGAGGAGGCGGCGGAGATGTACTACCGTTTCGCCGACCTGGTCAAGGACCTCAAGGAGAACGAGGACTACAACATCGACGAGAAGATGCGTGCCGCGGCGCTGACCGAGGCCGGCATCTTCCGTATCGAGCGGATGCTCGGCGTGGAGAACATCTATGCCGAGGGTGGGGTCCGCACGGTCCACCACATCGAGCAGGCCCTGCGGGCCCACGCCGTGTATAAGCGGGACCGGGATTACGTCGTCAAGGACGGCGAGGTGATCATCGTCGACGAGTTCACCGGCCGGCTGATGCACGGGCGCCGTTACAGCGAAGGGCTGCATCAGGCGATCGAGGCCAAAGAGGGGGTGGAGATCCAGCGGGAGAGCCAGACCCTGGCCACGGTCACCTTCCAGAACTATTTCCGGCTGTACGACAAGCTGGCCGGTATGACCGGCACGGCCGTCACCGAGGCTGAGGAGTTCGCCAAGATCTACGGACTCGAGGTGGTCGTGGCACCCACCAACAAGCCGTCCCAGCGGACCGACCTTCAGGATCGGGTATACAAGAGCGAGGAAGCCAAGTTTCAGGCCGTGGTCCGGGAGATCAAGGAACGTCACGAACGGGGCCAGCCGATATTGGTGGGTACGGTGTCGATCGAGAAGAACGAGATCCTGGGCGAGTTGCTGCGGCGCGAGGGCATCCCACATGAACTGCTGAATGCCAAGAACCACGAGCGCGAGGCGCAAATCATCGCCCAGGCCGGCCGGCTGGGCGCGGTGACCGTGGCCACCAACATGGCCGGCCGTGGCGTCGATATCGTACTCGGCGGCAATCCGCCCGATTCCCGGGAGGCGGAGCGGATCAAGGAGCTCGGCGGCCTGATGGTGTTGGGTACGGAACGGCACGAGTCGCGGCGCATCGATAACCAGCTGCGCGGCCGATCGGGCCGCCAGGGCGACCCCGGCACCACCCAGTTCTTCGTCTCGCTGGAGGATGACCTGATGCGCATCTTCGGCGGGGAACGCATGAAGGGTTTCATGGATCGGGTCAAGCTGCCCGACGACATACCGATCGAGAACAAGATGGTCTCCAAATCGATCGAATCGGCCCAGAGCAAGGTCGAGGGCCATCATTTCGATGTCCGCAAGCACCTGCTGGAATACGATGACGTGCTGAACAAGCACCGCGAGGCGGTCTATCGCAAGCGGGCGGAGATCCTGGCCACCTCACCGGAGGACCGGGAAGGCATCCGGCAACGGGCCCTGGAGATGGTCGAGGGGGAGATCGAACAGGTGGTGCTGTTCCACACCTCGGCCGAGGATGAGGCCACCTGGAACCTCCAGGAGATAGCCGAAGTGGCCCGGACGATCTTCCCGGTGCCGGAAGGCATGCCGCAGGAGCTGGGTGACCTGAGGGGTCAGGCCGGTTCCAAGGTGGAGGACGCCAAAGCGCGCACCGGAATCATCGAGTATCTGACGGAGCGCGCCCAGCGGGAGTATGATGCGCTGGAATCCAAGGTGAACGAGGCGATGAACGGGCCTCAGGCTTTCGCCGGCATCGTCAAGGGGATGATGCTGCGGGCCATCGATATGCTTTGGGTGGAACATCTCGACGCCATGGAGCACTTACGTACCGGCATCGGTCTGCGCGGCTACGGCCAGCGTGATCCGCTGATCGAATATAAGCGCGAATCGTTCCGCATGTTCAATGAGCTCCTGGCGACGATCAACAAGCAGGTCGTCTATTCCCTTTATAAGATCGGCGCTGTCCAGCGGGGCGCCCAGTCGCTGATGGAACGGCAGGGCGTCAGGCTTTCGGCTCCGGTCAAGGCGGCGGGTGCCGGCGCTTCGGCCGCGGCGGCCTCGGACGGCGGCAAGAAGGTCGGACGGAACGATCCTTGTCCCTGCGGCAGCGGCAAGAAATACAAGAAGTGTTGCGGGGCCTGATCTCGTCGGTCGATTCTTGTCATGTTGCCTTTAGACCAACAACCGCTCGTTAAGGTTTTGCGTCGGCTCGGATTGCCGGCGGAAGATTTCGCGGTGTTCGGCAGTGGCCCTTTGGTAGCCCACGGTATCGGCGAGATTTCAGATCTCGATCTCGTTGCTCGAGGTCAGGCTTGGCATAAGGCACGGGAGATGGGGGAGCTGTCTATGGCTCCGTCAGGCACGCGCCGTCTTCTGTTGGCAGGCGGTGATATTGAGATATTCGACCGTTGGTTTCCCGGGGCGGGTTGGAATATCGATGACCTGATCGACGGCGCCGACGTCGTTTCCGGTATCAGGTTTGTTGCGCTTCAGGAGGTTCTGGCCTGGAAACGGGCCATGAAGCGAGAGAAGGACAGCGAACACATCAGATTGATCGAAGCGCACCTGTCCGGTCCGGCCGCCCTCGACTGTCAGGTCTGTGTTTCCCGGAGGGCTGTCGCCCGCTGACCGTGGGACGTTGTCAAAACCGACCTACTCGATTAGGATTATCCCAGTTGTGCATAAACACGAGCAGAGCATCAGGCTCTATTTTTTCTCCATAACCACCGGAATATCTTATGGCCAGACGCGGTCTTGGTGAGATCATGTCGCGGGCAGCCGGTCATGTCGGATCCCTGTTCGCACCCAAAACCCCGCGGGGACGGGTCCGGCGCGCCGTGTTCCTTATCCTGCTCATCGTCTTCTTCACGGGCACCCTGAGCCAGCCCCGTTACTGGAACGGTGCCGCGGACTGGATCGGGGAGCGGACCGGCATCGGAGTGCCGCATTTTTGGGACCTGCCTTTCCATCTCGGTCTTGACCTGCAGGGCGGCACGCATCTCGTCTACGTGGCCGACATGAGCGCCATCGACGAGAAAGAGCATGTCGACGCCATCGCTGGAGTGCGCGATGTCATCGAACGTCGGGTCAACGCCTTTGGCGTGTCGGAACCGTTGGTCCAGACTAACCGTTCAGGTGACGAATGGCGCCTCATCGTGGATCTGGCCGGCATCAGCGACATCAGCGAGGCGATCCGGCTGATCGGCGAGACGCCCATCCTTGAGTTCAAGGAGTCCAACGACGAACCGGCCCGCGAACTGACCGAGGAGGAACAGGAAGAGATGGACACCTACAATGAAGGGGCCGCGGAGCGCGCCGAAGAGGCGCTCAAGAAGGCTCGAGCCGGTGACGATTTCGCCGGACTGGCCGCCGAATATTCCGAGGATCCGGTCAGCGCCGCCCAGGGCGGCGACCTCGGTTTCGTCGCGCCGGACGGCCCTCATTATCTCCTGATCGACAGTATCACTGAGGCCGGATTGGAAGAGGGCGAGATATTGCGCGAGTTGGTGACCTCTGCCGACGGCCTGCATGTGGTGCGTTATGACGAGCGGCGCGAGGCCGGCCGGGAGGTCAGCGCCGCCCATATCCTGGTCTGCTACACCGGTGCGGCCCGCTGCGAGGTCGAGCGGACCAAGGAAGAGGCCCGGATCGCCATCGAGAGCCTGGCCGCCGAAGCGACGGCCACGAATTTCGGCAACCTGGCCATCGAGCGTTCCGACGATCCCGGTTCCGGCCCCAGCGGCGGCGACCTGGGCTGGTTCGGTCAGGGGGCGATGGTGCCGGCCTTCGAGGAGGCCGCCTTCTCGCTTGAGGACGGTCAGATCTCCGGGGTGATCGAGACCGATTTCGGGTTCCATATCCTCCATAAGATCGCTGAGCGGACCCGGTACGAATACCGCCTCAGTCACATTTTCGTGGAGACCAAGACCGCGGCCGATTACCTCCCTTCGCCCGATCCCTGGAAGAACACCAGCCTGTCCGGCAAGCATCTGAAGCGGGCTATGGTGCAGTTCCATCCGCAGACCAACGAGCCGCAGGTCGGTCTGGAATTCAATGATGAGGGCAAGGAGCTGTTCGCCGAGATCACCAGCCGCAACGTCGGCCGACCGGTAGCCATCTTCCTTGATGGTCAGCCCATCAGCATACCGACGGTCCAGGAGGTCATCCGGGAGGGCAGCGCGGTCATCACCGGCAATTTCACCATTCAGGAGTCCAAGCTGCTGGCCCGGCGGCTCAACGCAGGTGCCTTGCCGGTACCGATCGTACTGGAGACCCAGCAGTCGGTCGGCGCGACGCTCGGTCAGGAATCGCTTTCATCCAGCCTGCGGGCCGGACTGATCGGCTTCCTCATCGTCGCCCTGTTCATGCTGCTCTATTACCGCCTGCCGGGGCTGATCGCCATCTTCGCCCTGGCCCTGTATACGGCGGTCAACCTCGCCCTGTACAAGGTCATCCCGGTGACGTTGTCCCTTTCCGGTATCGCCGGCTTCATCCTGTCGGTCGGTATGGCTGTCGACGCCAACATCCTGATCTTCGAACGGCTCAAGGAGGAGCTGCTGCGGGGGCGTACGCTCGGTTCGGCGATCGACGAGGGTTTCAAGAGGGCCTGGACCTCCATCCGGGACTCCAATTTCACTACCCTCATCTCCTGCACCATCCTTTTCTACACCAGCTCCAGCCTGATCAAGGGGTTCGCCCTGACGCTGGGTATCGGCGTCCTGATATCGATGTTCTCGGCGATCACCGTCAGCCGGACCCTGCTGCGGTTCGTCGCCGGCTGGTCGGCTCTCCGGAACCCCCGCTGGTACCTGCCGGGGCTGGTGCGGATGCCGACCGAATCCGAAGTTGAGGGAACGAATTAGTCTACGGCCTATGAGAATCCTACCCATCATCAAATACCGGAACGTCTGGTTCGTGCTGTCGGGGCTGCTGGTGGCGGCCAGCGTGACCGCCCTGCTGCTTTTCCCGCTTCGTCTGGGAATCGATTTCACCGGTGGTTCGCTGCTCGAGCTCTCCTTCGGCGGCGAGCCGCCGACGACGGCGGAGATGCGCGACCTACTTTCGGAAGAGGGTTACGGCGATGTCATGGTACAGCCGGTGGGGGAGAGCGGCATGCTGATCCGGTTGCCCAGCCTGGACGAGGAGACGCATCAGGGTCTGCTGTCTACGATCGCCGCCAGCCACGAGGGCGTGGAGGAGCTGCGGTTCGAATCGATCGGTCCGGCCATCGGTGCGGAACTCCGGCAGAAGGCCCAGTGGTCCCTGGTCCTGGTGCTGATCGCCATCGCCGTCTATGTGGCTTATGCTTTCCGCAAGGTGTCGCGCCCGGTGGCTTCGTGGAAATACGGCCTGATCACGCTGATCGCCGCCCTGCTGCACGACGTCCTGATTCCCTTGGGGGTGTTCGCCGTGCTCGGCCGCGTATTGCTGGTCGAGATCAATTCGGCTTTCATCGCCGCCATGCTGACCATCCTCGGGTTCTCGGTCCATGACACTATCGTGGTGTTCGACCGCATCCGGGAGAACCTGCTCAAGACCGGCGGGACCTTCGAGGAGATCGTCGAACGGAGCGTCAACGAGACCCTGGCCCGTTCCATCAACACCACGATCACCACCCTGCTGCCGCTCTTCGCCATTTATGCCTGGGGCGGTGAGACACTGAAATATTTCGCCCTGGCACTGATCGTCGGGCTGGTCGCCGGGACCTATTCGTCGATCTTCCTGGCTTCGCCACTGCTCGTCGTCTTCAAGCGCCGCTCCTCACGATGAGCGTCACTTCCCTGGATAGGCCGACCTGACCGTCGCCTCCGCGGCGGTCTTCGGTCCGGCGACCTCTATAGGTCAGGTTGATTTTTTGCCTAAAATGTGCTAAAGTTAAGATAGCCTGACCAGCCGTCAGGCCTTAGGTGGTTAAGCTTATTCAAGGCATGCCCACCATCCAAATCAATCTGGATTATTTCATCAATCTGGGGAATTTGCCGTTTCCGATGATGTTGGCGCGGCTGTTTTTGGATGGCGGCTGGATCATCTTCCTGGCCGTGCTGATCAAGGGGGGCTGGATGCTCTGGGTGCAGTGGCGTCAGGAGAAGTACGCCACCGGACTGTCACACACCATCCTGGCCATCGACATACCACGCCAGAACGAACAGACGGCCAAGGCGGTGGAACAGATCTTCAGCCACATCGCCGGGGCCTATTCGGGCCTGGACAACTACGAGAAATATTGGCTCGGCAAGTTCCAGGGCACGTTCAGTTTCGAGATCGCTTCGCTCGGCGGTTATGTCCAGTTCTTCGTGCATTGCCAGAACAAGTATCGGGACCTGGTCGAATCGGCCTTCTATGCCCAGTACCCGGATGCCGAGATCGTCGAGGTCACCGACTATACCGGCGAGGTGCCCAGCCGTTTCCCTGATGAGGACTGGGACCTCTTCGGTACGGAGTTCATCCTGAAGCGGCCGAGTCACCTGCCGATCCGGACGCATATCCAGTTCGAGCACAGCATCGCCGAGGATCCCTTCAAGGATCCCATGTCGGGCATGCTGGAGGTGATGAGTTCACTCAAGCCAGGCGAGCACCTTTGGCTGCAGTTCCTGATAACCCCGACCGACACCGGTTGGCGGGATAAGGGCGAGGTCGAAGTGGCCAAGATGGCCGGCCGGAAGAAGGCACCCAAGAAGAGCGTCGTACAGAGCGTGATCGAGATGCCGATGCAGGCGGTGCAGGAACTTACCGGAATCGGAGCCAGTGCCGAACCCACGAAGGATAGCGGTAAGTCCACTGATTTGTTGCTGACTCTGACACCCGGTGAACGGCAGGTACTCGAGGCGATTCAATTCAAGCTTTCCAAGATCGGTTTCGAGACCAAGATCCGCATGGTCTATTCCGGGCGCCGGGGGGTCTTCTCTAAGGGGCGGGTGACCATGCTCAAGGGGGCGATGGGTCAGTTCACTGCGCTCAACATGAACGAGTTCAAAGGTTACGGACCTGTGACCACCAAGACTGACTATTTCTATCAGCGTTGGACCAACCCCTCGAAACAGATGACCATCCTACGGAATTACCGTAAACGTAGCCGGGCCGGGGCTACACCGTACATCCTGAACATCGAGGAGTTGGCGACCGTCTATCATTTCCCGGTATGGCAGGTCAAGGCGCCGCTGGTCAAGAAGACCGAAGCCAAGCGTTCCGAACCGCCGCCCAGGTTGCCGACCGCCGAGGCGGAACAGGAACGTCCGTTCCGGCCGGTGACGCCGCCGGCCCCGCCGCCGGAAGAGGAGGAAGAGGAGAGGCCGCCCGGCGGACCCCCGGAAGATTTGCCCTTCGCCTGATACGAACGTTATGCCCGAGATGCAGCCCTACGATCACGACCACGAGAACGAGGTGACGCTCTTCGCGAACACCAACTTCCGCAACCAGCGCCGGACCTTCGGCATCAAGACCGACGATCGCCGCCGGCATATCTACATCATCGGTAAGACCGGCATGGGTAAGACGACGCTGCTCGAGAACATGGTGCTTTCGGACATCAATGCCGGCCACGGCGTCGCTTACGTCGACCCGCACGGTGACACGGCCCAGAAGATACTCGATTTCATCCCGCCGCACCGCATCAACGATGTGGTCTATTTCAATCCGACCGACCTGGAATATCCGATGGGCTTCAACGTCTTCGAGACGGTCAACGAGAGCCAGAAGCATCTGGTGGCTTCCGGCCTGATGGGGGTGTTCAAGAAGATCTGGCCGGACGTCTGGTCGGCCCGCATGGAGTACATCCTGCTCAATACCGTCCTGGCTCTGCTCGATTCTCCCGGCTCCACGCTGCTCGGCATCAATCGCATGCTTTCGGACAAGGAATACCGCAAGAAGGTGGTGTCGCTGATCCAGGACCCGGTGGTCAAGGCCTTCTGGGTCACCGAGTTTGCCGCTTACGCCGACAAGTTCCGGACCGAGGCGGTAGCTCCGGTGCAGAACAAGGTCGGTCAGTTCCTCTCCGCCGCCATCATCCGCAACATCGTCGCCCAGGTGAAATCGACGATCAACATCCGGGACATCATGGACAGCCGGAAGATTTTCATCCTCAATCTCTCCAAGGGGCTGATCGGCGAGGAGAACTCCCGTCTGCTCGGGGCGATGATCATCACCCGCCTGCAGCTGGCGGCCATGGAACGGGTGGACGTACCCGAAGGCGAACGTCAGGATTTCTACCTGTACGTCGACGAGTTCCAGAATTTCGCCACCGAATCCTTCGCCAACATCCTGTCTGAGGCCCGTAAGTACCGGTTGAACCTGATTATGGCCCATCAGTACATCGACCAGCTGGACGAGATGGTCCGGTCGGCGGTGTTCGGCAACGTCGGTACCCTGATAAGTTTCCGGGTCGGCGCCGTCGATGCCGAGTTCCTGTCTCAGGAGTTCGCCCCTCTTTTCACCGCCGAGGACCTGGTCAACCTCAACAAGTATGACGTTTATCTGAAGCTGATGATCAACGGCGCGGCTTCCGAGCCGTTCTCCGCCTCGACCCTGCCGCCGATTGCCCGGCGCACCGGCAGCGAGGATAAGGTCATTAAGGTCTCCCGGGAGCGTTATGCCCGCCCCCGGAAGACGATCGAGGAGAAGGTGCTGCGCTGGAGCGGTCTGGGAGTGACCGAGGATGATGAGGCTGAGGAGACGGTCCAGCTGACCGAGGAGGAGGTTGAGGCAGAGAAGGAGATGGAGCGGCTCCGAGCCACCTCACCTAAGATTCCCGAAGTGGAGCCTCCGGCCAAGAAGAAGAAACCGGCCTTTGAGATACCCTGTTCGGTCTGCGGTAAGATGCAACAGTTGACTTTCGAGCCGGACTGGTCGCGTCCCTGGTACTGCAAGGAACATCTGCATCTGAAACAGGACGAGGAGCCGCGTCGTCCGTCGGCGCCGCGACCGGGCAGGCGGGAACCGGGCAGGCGGGAACCGGGCAGGCGGGAAGCGGGCGACCGCAAACCCCGGAAGAAGGAGCGGCCGGCGCGGCCGGAGAGACCCCAGAACCTCAGGTCTTTGGATGACGTGGTGTTGAAGGAGACGGCCGAGGAGGGGGTGTCGCTCTCTTCCCTGATGGGTGGCGCCGCGGAGAAAGGCGAGCAGAACGGCAGCCGGGACCGGGGTCGCGATCCGGGGTCCGACAAGACGCCGGGCGGACGGTCAGCGGACCGTCCGCCGAAACGGCCGCGGTCGGACCGTCCGGAGCCTGACCGTCGGCAGGGTCCGGGCCGGAAAGGTCCAAGCAGACCGGAGCGCGACCGGACAGGGCGGCCCAAGGACGAAGGCCCGAAGGATTCCGGAAGCCGGACTTCCGACAAGACTGGAGCGGAAAAGGGAGCCCCGGAGCCCAAGAGGCCGGGTCCGGCAGGCGGATCTGACCGGAAACCGGAGGAGCCGTCAGGCGACAAGCCCTCCGCTGATCAGGACCGCCCGGCCAGTCTCAAGCCGGGTCAGGTCATCAAGTTCTGACGATATGGGAGTCCTGCATGAACTTAAGACGGGATGGAGGGGCGTGCGCGGTGACCTGCGCGTCATGTTCGTGATAGCCTTCCTGATCTTCGTCACCGTCTCCGCCTGGGCCTACGTAGCCGACCGGCAGCGGGAGGCGGAACATCAGTCCGAATACGAGGAGCTGGTCGAATGGCAGCAGGAACTGGAGCGGCGGCTCAGTCGCATCGAAGCCGGTTCGGAAAAGAGCCGTCACGATCTTCAGGAGCAGATCACCGTCATCTCGGAACAGCAGCGGGAGGTGCGGGAGAACGGCACCGGGACGACATCCTCCAAAGCCCCTTTTCCCATCGAGGAGATGGTCAATGCCATCGTGGAACTGGTCTGTCTCGACAACAATGACCGGGAGATCTATTACACGGCTTCCGGGACCATGGTCGACGGCGGCGGTCTGCTGGTGACCAATCACCACAACCTGCTGAGCGGTGACGGTTCGTTGATCAGGTATTGCGGCGTCGGTTTCACCGACAACATCGGGGAGCCGCCGCTGATCGAATACGTGGCCCAGGCGGTAGTGATCCATGAGGAGGCCGACCTGGCGCTGCTTCAGATCAGGGAGCATCTCCGCGGGGAACGGATGCCTGAGGTCTTTCCGGCGATCGACGTGCGGCAGCGGGAGGACGGGGAGGAACCGCTCCGTCTGGGCGACCCCATCTTCATCGCCGGCTATCCGGGTATCGGCGCCGAGACCTTCACCTTCACTCAGGGCGTGGTCAGCGGCCGGGTCGGCGAGTTCCTGATCAAGACCTCGGCGCTCATCGACAGCGGTACGTCCGGCGGGGCCGCTTTTGACGCGGACGGGGCCTATGTCGGCGTGCCGACCGCGGCGGCGCGCGGCGATATCGGCGGCAGTCTGGGTTACCTCATCGATATCGCTGCGGTCGACACACTGTTGCTGGAGTACTACTCGGGTGATTATCAGGTGACGGAACGCCTGTCCGAGGAATAGGTGATCTGATGATATGCCGGAGAAAGTCTCATTCCTGACCGAGGACGGCGTGGAGATAGTCGGGGAGCTTCACGGGTCCGGAGGTACCGGACCGGCGGCCCTGCTGCTACACATGATGCCGGCGACCAAGGAGAGCTGGCGGGAGTTCGCCGCCAAGCTGGTCGAGGTCGGTTTCTCTACCGTGCTGGCGATCGACCTGCGTGGTCACGGGGAGAGCCGGAAGAGGGGAGGGGTGACCCTCGATTTCAAGCAGTTTGAGGACCGGGAACATCAGGACAAGATCAAGGACGCCGAGGCGGCCGTATCCTGGATGGCAAGGGAGCGCGGCGTGTCGCCCGACCGGCTGGTCGTCGTCGGCGCTTCGATCGGGGCCAACCTGTCTATCGTCTATGCGGCGGATCACCCGGAGATACGGGCTGCGGCGGCCCTTTCGCCGGGACTCGATTATCGCGGCGTGACCACGGCCGATAAAGTCATGGCGCTGGGCGCCGAGCAGGCCCTGTTCCTGGCGGCCAGCGATGAGGATACCCTGTCTTTCGACACCGATCGCCGGCTCAAGGAGATCAAGCCGGATGCGGTTCTCAAGGAGTTCCATCAGGCCGGTCACGGCACCACCATGTTCGAACGGGTAGACGGTCTGATGGATGAGCTGGCAGGTTGGCTGCGCGATCGGGTGGACTGACCGGAAAGAATCCACAGGCAGGCGCCGGGGCATCCGTTGACCCGGCTTTTTTGCGTGTTACAGTGCGGGTAGTCCTTTACCATAGACAAGATGGCGCCGCAGCGCCGCTTTTTGTGAAGAGGAGGTGACGGATGAGACTACAGGAACTTGAGACGCGGGCGCAAGACCTGCTACGGCGTTTCGACCCCCAGACCGATCGGGATCGACATCAGTGGTATCTGGGGCGGCCGTTCATGGTGGAGCTGTTCGGCACACCCAAGGCCGGCAAGAGCACCATCAAGGAGATGCTCAAGCACTTCTTCCGGCGGAACGGTTGGCGCGTCTCGACCCCGACCGAGGGGGCCGAGGTGGTGGAACTGCCGCGCGACGAGCCGCAGTACAACTTCCAGACCGCCGAATACGCGCTTTCAGCGGCCCGCGATCGGAGCTATTCCGACTTCGATATCGTCGTCTTCGATCGCGCCATCTTCGACGGAGTGGTCCGCATGGACCATTACCAGGACAAGGGCATCATGACCTCCCGGGAGCGGGAGATCGTCGAGGGTTATTACCTCCTGTCCTGGAATCGGGCGATGTTCGATCTGCATATCTGTCTGGTCTCCACGCCGGAAGTGGCGATCGAACGGGAACTGGCCCGGGCCCTGACCAAGAAACACGGCCAGACGATGAATCCCCGTACCCTAGAGCAGCTGTTGGCAGCCCATGAACGCGTCTGGCAACGACTCGGCTGCGCCGAGGATCCCCGCATGCTCTGGCACGACTCTTCGGCGGAAGACGAGGCCCAGACGGCGCGCCGCATCCTCACCGCGGTGCTTGACGCCTGTGACCGCCGTCTCCGCGACATCTGAACCCCGCGGCCCGACACCGGGGTTCTTTTTTTCGGGTCCGGCGCCTTGTCGCCGGTGCGCCGCCATGTTATGCTCGATTGTCGAATATGTCCGAGTCAGGGGAAAGAAGGATCATGGTAGCCATGTCCGGGGGCGTCGATTCCAGCGTCGCCGCCGCCTTGCTGGTGCGTCAGGGACATGGGGTGGTCGGCGCCTTCATGAAGAACTGGTCCGATACGCCGGATCCGGTGACCGGTGGTTGCGGCTGGAAACGGGAACTGGAGGATGCTCAGGTGGTGGCGGCATTGCTTGATATCCCGCTGGTCGTCCTGGATTTCGAGGCGGAATACCGGCAAGAGGTGATCGATCCGATGGTCCGGGAGTACGCTTCCGGCCGGACACCCAATCCGGACGTCGTCTGCAACCGCGTCGTCAAGTTCGGCCTGTTTCGCGAGAGGGCGGCAAGACTCGGTATCACTCGGGTAGCCACCGGCCATTATGCCCGGCTGCGTCAGGGCGGTTCCGGACGGACAGAACTGCGTCAGGCCCGGGATACCGCCAAGGACCAGACCTATTTCCTGCATCGTCTGACGCAGGAGCAGCTGAGCGGCGCCGTCTTCCCGGTGGGGGAGATGACTAAGGGTGAGGTACGCCAGGCCGCCCGGGAGATGGATCTGCCGGTCGCCGACAAGAAGGACAGCGTCGGCATCTGTTTCGTCGGGGAGATCGACCTGGGGCGTTTTCTGGAGAGGCGTCTCGGCCGGCGTTTCGGCCCCATCATCTCTCTGGACGGTCGGGTCGTCGGACTCCATCGGGGGGCGGCACCGTTCACCATCGGTCAGCGCCACGGCCTGCGTATCGGCGGAGGCAAGCCGTACTTCGTGGTGGACAAGGACATGGCGCGTAACGCCGTCTATGTGACTTCGGCCGACCGGGACGACCGGCTCTATACGAAGGAGGTCGAGGTCGACGATGTTCATTGGATCGCCGGCCGGTCGCCGGCGCTGCCTATCCGCTGTCAGGTCCGGTTCCGGCACCGTCAGCCGTTGCAGGCGGCCGAAGTGCGGTCCGGAGGTACCGGCCGTATCGTCATCGCCTGCGATGAGCCGCAGCGGGCCGTCACTCCCGGCCAGTCGGCCGTCCTCTATGACGGTCCTGTCTGCCTCGGCGGCGGTCCCGTCTCCGGGACATTGACCGCAACCTCCGGGGACGGTAATTTGGACGGGACATCGCCTGTATCCGATTAGATCCGGTAAAAGAAGGAGGAGTCGATGCAACTGATCGCTCTTTATCTGGTGAAGTACTCTTTCGTGCTGTTCATTGTCGCCTTCGGCACCTATCTCTACGGCCGTCACCTGATAGGGCAGGGCCAGCACCGCAAGGCCCGCGTGCCGATCTGGGTCTCGCTCATCAGCTCATCGTTGGTCTGCGCGTCATACGTCCTGGCAGTCGTCATGCTGCCCGGCAACAAGACCTTCGATATCCTGCTGGCGGCGGTCTGGGGATACTTCACGTACGTCGACATCAAGCTGCTCAAGAGCATCGGCGGCCTTTAGCCGGCCCGGACGCTCCGTCGCGGAGCGTCTTTTTGCTGTGTCGTCACCGGTGTCGGTTGTCGAATCGACAGGCTTGGGCTATCCTTTCTTAACGTCAGGTCAATATTAATGGACCATGATCGAGGCAGACAAAGATATGGAATACGGCAAGAACAGTCCTTGGGGGGTCATGGGGGCGGTGGTTGTGCTGTTCGCCCTCCTGGCCTTGTTGGGCGTCGGTTGTCAGGAGACGGCCGAGCAGGCGGCCGACGAGGCTTTGACGCCCATCAGCGCACCGCTCAGCGCCCTGGAGAAGGCTCAGGGTACCGGTCAGGAGGCGGCGGCAGCGACTCGGCGTCAGGGGGCGCTGCTCAGCGATGACATCACCGTCGCCCTGGTGCTGACCGAAGGGCAGACCGCTCCGCTCGGCATCGACCGGCTCGGTGAGGTTTTCGGCTGCAATGATCGCATCGCCTATCTCAGCGTACCCAAGGTTTCCCGGGAGGATTTCTGGGTGGTTCGGGACGCGCTCAACGCGCTCTTCGCGCTCCAGGACCCGACCGTGGACGATCTGCACAACAGCCTTTGGCAGTCCGACCTGTCCGTGGACAAGGTCCAGAGCCGCGACGGCCAGACCACCGAGGTCTGGCTCACCGGAGAGATGATGTCGAGCGGTGCCTGCGACGATCCACGCATCAAGGCCCAGATCGAAGCCACCATCTCCCAGTTCCGTCCACACTATCAGGTCTTCCTTAACGGCTCGGAATCCGAATATCGCTGTTTCGGTGACATGAGCGGTCTGTGTCGTTGACCTGTATCGGAATATGACGGCTGCCGAAATTAGGCAAAAGTATCTGGATTTCTTCAGGGAGCGGGGTCACGTCGTGATCCCGTCGGCTTCACTCATCCCGGAGAACGATCCGACGGTCCTTTTCACCACGGCCGGGATGCATCCGCTGGTGCCGTTCCTGATGGGCGAGCCGCATCCGGAGGGACGGCGGCTGGCTGACGTGCAGAAATGCATCCGTACGGGAGACATCGATGAGGTCGGCGACAACCGCCACCTGACCTTTTTCGAGATGCTCGGCAACTGGTCGTTCGGCGACTATTTCAAGGAAGAGGCGATCGCCTGGAGTTTCGAGTTCCTGACCGGTCGGGAGTGGATGGACCTGTCGCCGGACCGGCTCTTCGTCACGGTCTTCGCCGGCGACGAGGATGCTCCGCGGGATGAGGAGTCGATCCGTCTCTGGAAGGAACGGTTCGCGTCGGTCGGTCTCGACGCCGAAGCCGGGGAGAGGATATTCCCGTATCCCAAGAAGGAGAACTGGTGGGGACCGGCCGGCCAGACCGGGCCGTGCGGGCCGGATACCGAGATGTTCTACGACACGACCGGCGATCCGGACCGTGAGACCCACCTGCCTGGAGCTACCGAGCCGTCGCCGTGCCACCCCAATTGCGATTGTGGGCGTTATGTCGAGGTGTGGAACGACGTCTTCATGGAGTATTTCAAGACCGAGGACGGGAAGTACGAGCCGTTGTCCCAGCGCAACGTGGATACCGGTATGGGACTCGAGCGCATGGCCATGGTCATGCAGGGTCAGCCCACCGTCTTCGAGACCGACCTCTTCCGGCCCCTCATCGCTGCCATCGAGGAGCGGAGCGGATCGCGGTACGGCGCGGACGAGGGGACGACCCGGGCCATGCGGATCATCGCTGACCATGTCAAGGCGGCGGTCTTCATCATCGGCGATCCGCGGGGCGTCTCGCCGTCTAACGTGGACCAGGGCTACGTGTTGCGTCGGCTGATCCGCCGGGCCGTGAGGTACGCACGGCAGTCGGGTATCGAGGGGCGGCTGCTCTCGTCCCTGGCCGGTCGGGTCATCGACATTTACGGCGAGGCCTATCCCGAGCTGGTCGCCAAGCGGGAGCGGATCGTCCAGGAGCTCGATGACGAGGAAGACCGGTTCGGCCGGACCTTGCAGAAGGGTCTGCAGGAGGCCAAGAAGGTCGGTACCCGTTTCGCCGAATCCGAGGTGATACCGGGCGAGGCCGCCTTCCATCTTTATGAGACCTACGGTTTTCCGCGCGAGCTGACCGAGGAGGTGCTGGCCAAGCCGGTGGATCGGGAGCGGTTCGACGAGGAATTCAGGAAGCATCAGGAGCTGTCACGCGCCGGAGCCGAGAGGAAGTTCGCCGGAGGTCTGGCCGATCGTTCCGAGCGGACGGTCCGGATGCACACGGCGACGCATCTGTTGCATGAGGCCCTGCGCCGCGTCTTGGGTCAGCATGTCGAGCAGCGCGGATCGAACATCACTCCGGAGCGGCTGAGGTTCGATTTCTCTCACCCCCAGAAGATGACCGAGGAGGAGCTCAAGGCGGTGGATGATCTGGTGAATGAACAGATAGACCGGGATCTGCCCGTGAGCTTCGAGATGATGTCCGTAGAGCAGGCCAAGCAGGCCGGAGCGATCGGTCTGTTCGAGGAGAAATACGAGGAATTAGACAACCGGCTCAAGGTCTATACGGTCGGTGACGCTGAGACCGGGGTCTTCTCGAGGGAGATCTGCGGCGGTCCGCATGTGGAGCATACCGGCCAGATCGGTCGGTTCCGGATCAAGAAGGAGCAGGCCTCATCGGCCGGGGTCCGCCGGATCAAGGCCGAGATCGGATGACGCGGGCTGATACCGACCTTAATTCGGGCTCCAGACCCCCACTTGACAGGACGGCTGATATCGGTAAAAATAAGCGCGCTCGAATTTAGTCGGGCGCGGATCGAAGCGGAAGCCTTCCGCTTGCGAATTTTATTTAATTTCGGTACACTTCAGCCGTTATGGCTGAAAACAATAGCGTTGATACCGGCGAGAAGACTGACGCCGGATCCCTGTCCAAGGAGTTCATCGAGATGAACGGGGTCATCGAGGAGTGCCTTCCCGGCACCACTTTCCGGATCCGTCTCGATAACGGTCAGATTATCCTGGGTCACCTGTCCGGCAAGATGCGGCGTTACCGCATCAGGCTCCTGCCGGGTGATGAGGTCAAGGTCGAGATGACGCCTTATGACCTCACTAAGGGTAGAGTCGTCTTCCGGTACTGAGCCGGACTGGGGTAGTGGACAGGAAGCGGCACTTACGCTATATTAGTGCAGCCCGGGTGCTGGGGCCGGAACGGTCCTAGTGCGGGGTCCACCCCGGCGGGGTGGGTTCTGTTTATATCTTAGCGGGATATCGATCCCGTCACCGACATGAAAGTCAGATCATCCGTGAAGAAAATCTGCAGGAACTGCAAGGTCATCAGGCGGAACAACAGGCTCCGCGTGATTTGCAGTATCGCCAAACATAAGCAGCGCCAAGGATAAACATATGGCCCGTATCGCCGGCATTACCCTTCCGAACAAACGAGTCGAGATCGCCCTGACCTACATCCAGGGGATAGGTCGCAGCAGGTCGAATCAGATACTGAAGAAGGTTCAGGTGAATCGTGATACCCGGGTCAATGACCTGTCGGCGGATGAGGTGAACCGGCTACGGGAGGAGATAGAGAAGAATTTCCGCGTGGAGGGTGAGTTGCGTCGCGACGTCGGGGCCAATATCAAGCGGCTCAAGGAGATCGGTTCCTGGCGCGGTATCAGGCACGCCCGGAGCCTGCCGGTACGCGGTCAGAGGACCAAGACCAATTCCCGGACGGTACGCGGCAACGTCCGCCGGACCATGGGTTCGGGACGTACCAAGATGGAGAAGAAATAATCGCCCCGCCACGTCTATGAGCGAAGAGAACAACAAGCAGACAGAGGAACTGCAGCCGACACCGGAGGTGGCGGCAGCCCCGGCCGGTGAGGCGCCGGCGGCCAAGAAGGCGCGTCCTGCCAAACGGGGCCGCGGCAAGAAGAAGGCGGTCCGCATGGTCTCCACCGGGCGGGCCTATGTACAGGCCACCTACAACAACACTATCGTGACGCTGACCGACAACAACGGCAACGTCCTCGGCTGGTCCAGCGCCGGTGTCGTCGGATTCAGGGGACCCAAGAAATCGACTCCCTACGCCGCCAGCGTCATCGTCAAGGACGCCATGGACAAGGTGGCCAGTACGGGCCTGAGGGAAGTCAGCGTGTTCGTCCGCGGTATCGGTTCCGGTCGTGAGGCCGCGGTGCGGGCGCTGCACGCCAACGGTCTGGTCGTCACCTCGATCAAGGACGTCACCCCGATACCGCACAACGGATGCCGCGCACCTAAACCGCGGCGGGTCTGACAGGAGAACCCCCAAGGATTATGGCGAGAACACTTGATCCAAAATGCAAACAGTGCCGCCGGGAGAGGGAGAAGCTTCATCTCAAGGGCGAGAAATGTCTGGGTCCCAAATGCCCTATCGTCCGCCGCAATTACCGTCCCGGTATGCACGGGCCGACTTCCCGTACCCGCCTTACCCCTTATGGCATCCAGCTGCGCGAGAAACAGAAGGTCAAGAGCACCTATGGCATCCTGGAGCGCCAGTTCCGGGGCTACTTCGACAAGGCCAAGAGACAGGTCGGTGATACCGGCGATTTCCTGGTGCAGATGCTGGAGATGAGACTCGACAACGTTGTCTATCGGTTGGGTTTGGGCAAGTCCCGGACCGCCGCGCGGCAGCTGGTCAATCACGGACACGTCCTGGTCAACGGGAAACGCGTCACCATACCGTCCTATCAGGTCCGGCCGGGTGACGCGATCACCATCAGCGAGTCCAAGAAGAAGGGCACTATGTTCGCCAACGAGGCAGCGCGACTCGAGAACCATCAGGCGCCGGAGTGGCTGCACCTGGAGGCGGCGGACCTGTCCGGCAAGGTGCTGCACAAACCGGAAGGCACGGACCTCAAACAAGGTTTCGATCCCAGACTCATCGTCGAGTTCTATTCGCGCTGATCAGCGTCCGACGCCCTCTAAACTCAACTAAAGGAGGAACAATATGGAACCACTCTTACTACCATCGAAGATCGAGCTGAAACCCGGGGAGGATGAGCGGCACGCCACCCTCTCGATGGGACCTTGCTATCACGGTTACGGCACGACGATCGGTAACGCCCTGCGTCGCGTGATGCTCTCGTCGTTGCCCGGCGCGGCCGTCACCGGGGTCAAGATCGAGGGTGCTCAGCACGAGTTCTCGTCGTTGGAGGGGGTACAGGAGGATGTGTTGAGCATCGTCCTCAATCTGAAGGGACTGCGGATGCGCGTCTTCACCGATGAGCCGGTCCGGCTCACCTTGGCGGTCAAGGGAGAGAAGAAGGTGACTGCCGCGGATATCGAGGCTCCGGCGGACGTGGAGATAGTCAATCCCGACCTGCATATCGTTACCTTGACCGATAAGAAATCGGAGCTCAATGCCGAGATATTCGTCCGGCGCGGCCGGGGCTACGAGCCCGTCGAGGACCGCGATGAGGAGAAACAGGAGATCGGCATGATCGCCGTGGACGCGTCGTTCTCGCCTATCCGCGAGGTCGGTTTCCGGGTAGAGAACGCCCGAGTCGGCGACATCACGAATTATGACAAGCTGATCATGGACATCGAGACCGACGGTACCATCTCGCCTCAGGAGGCGGTCGACCAGTCGGCCAAGACCATCCTGGACCATTTCGGCCTGTTGCTGGACAGGGACGCCTTGGGCGCTGAGGCTGCTGAGGCGGAAGCGGAAGAGGCGGTTATTGAGGGGTCGGAGGAAGAGGCTGTAGAGGAGGAAGCGGCGACCGAAGAGGAACCGGAGGAAGAGGCTGAAGAGCCTGAGGCGGAGGAGGAGCCTGAGGAGGCACCCAAGAAGAAGACGGCCAAACGTAAGACCAAGAAGGCCAAATAATAACGGGATGGGGGACCCCAGTCGATTATGCGGCACAGGAAATCAGGAAAAACATTGGACAGGAAGAAGGGGCCACGCGAGGCGCTGTTGCGCAGCCTGGCCACGAGCGTCATCCTCTATGAGAAGGTGCAGACCACTAAGGCCAAGGCCAAGGCGGTCCGGCCGCTCGTGGAACGTCTGATCACTGCCGGCAAGACCGGTACGGTGACCGCCCGGCGTCGGGTGGCCCGGGTGGTCTATGGCGATAATGCTACGAAGAAGGTCTTGGAGGAGCTCTCGCCGCGTTATAAGGACAGGAAGGGCGGCTATCTCAGGATCACTCCTCTGGGACACCGGCAGGGTGACGGGGCGGAGATGGTCCAGATCGAATTCGTTTGACGACGCTTATGGCTACGAAAGATATCGAAAGGAAAAAGGTGGAGCTCGACGCCGACGGTCGGAGTATCGGACGGTTGGCCGCCGAGATCTCCCGGATCCTGCAGGGCAAGCATAAGCCGGCCTATGAACCGCACCGCGACCATGGGGATTTCGTCGATGTCCGGAATGCCGCCAAGGTCAAGATCCTCGGCAATCGGCTCACCGGCAAGGTCTATTACCGCTATAGCGGTTATCCGGGAGGCATCAAGAGCACTAATCTCCAGAAACTGATGGAGAAGGATCCTTCTGAGGCGATTCGTCGGGCGGTCCGGAACATGCTGCCCAAGAACCGTCTGCGCAACGGGAGGATGAAGAGACTCACGGTCCACAACGACTAATTTCGATTATGGCTACGACCAAGAAACCCAAGAAGACCGCCAAGAAACCGGCCAAGAAGACCGCGCCGGCCAAGAAAGCGGCGCCCGTCAAGAAGACCGCCAAGAAACCGGCCAAGAAGACCGCGCCGGCCAAGAAAGCGGCGCCCGTCAAGAAGACCGCGCCACCCGAGAAGGTCGAGTCCGCCACCAAGGTCGCCGCGCCGGCCGCCGGCGGTTACGTCTATACTGTCGGTCGACGCAAGCGGGCCGTGGCCCAGGTACGCTTCTGGGATTCCGGTAAGGGTGAGATCAAGGTCAACGGTCGGGACTACCTCCGGTATTTTCCGGTCTTCGAGCTGCATGACGCCTTACTGACGCCCCTCCGGGCGGTCGGTAAGGACGGCAAGATCACCATCGAGATCAAGACCGTCGGCGGCGGTCTCCGGGGACAGGCCGAAGCGGCCAGGTTGGGGATAGCCCGGGCCCTCATCGCCCTGGATCCCGATTTCCGTAAGTCACTCAAGAAGCTCGGACTGCTCAAGCGGGACGCCCGCAAGAAGGAACGCAAGAAGCCAGGACTCAAGAAGGCGCGACGGGCACCGCAGTGGAAGAAGCGCTGATTCCCGTTACCGACCTCAGGACAGGACCGCCCCACGACCGTGGGGCGTTTTTGCGTCCGTTTAGGCGAAATACGGCTGTCATCCGGTATCGTCGGACGGTTGTCATTGCGCCTGAAAAAGCGTACACTTCCCACGTATGTCTGCACGGGGAAGAGTAGTCAAGAACACGGCCTATCTGGTATCCGCCTTCGTCGGCCAGAAGGTGCTGTCGTTCATCTATTTCACGGTCATCGCCCGCACCGTGGGTGTCGAGGGGGCGGGTCGCTATTTCGTCGCCGTCTCCTTCACTACCCTGTTTTCGGTATTCGTCGATTTGGGTCTGGCCAACGTGCTGGTCCGGGAGGTCGCCAAGTTCCCGGACAAGGCCCGACAGCTGCTGGGCAATGTCTTGGGCATCAAGATGGTCCTGGCCGTACTGACGGTGGTGACCGTCCAGGTCACGGCCCGGCTGCTCCGCTATCCGGAGGAGACCGTCCTGATGATCTCCGTCGCTTCGGTGGTGATGGTGCTCGATTCGCTGCACCTCATCATCTATGCGGTGATGCGAGGCTTCCAGAACCTGCGCTATGAGGCGATCGGCGTAGTCAGCGGACAGGCGGCCACCATCATCGTCGGCAGCATCTTCCTGTTCCTGCGCCTGCCGCTGCCTTTCCTGGTGGGAGCCCTCCTGTGCGGCAGCACCTGGAACGTCATTTGGGCCTGGTTCTCCATGGTGCGGCATTTCGGCGTGATCCCGTCGGTCCGGTACGACCGGACGGTGATCAGGTTCTTCTGGAGGGTGACCGTGCCGTTCGCCCTGGCCGGCATCTTTTCCCGGGTGTATTCCTATATCGATTCGATCATGATATCCAAGCTGATCTCCGAGGCCGCGGTCGGCCTGTACAGCGTGGCCTATAAGATCGCCTTCGCCTTCCAGTTCATACCGATGGCTTTCGCGGCGGCGATCTATCCGGCGATGAGCGAGTATTTCGTCTCTGACCGGAGGAAACTGCGCCTCGTCTTCACTGCGGCTCAGATCTACCTGCTGCTCATCGTGGTACCGTTGGCTTTCGGGATCGCCGTTCTGGCCGAGCCGTTCGTGGTGATGATCTACGGTGATGCCTTCCGTGGTTCGGTGCTGCCCCTGCAGATCCTGATATTCTCGCTGGTCTTCGCCTTCCTCTATTGGCCGTCCGGGTCGCTGCTCAATGCCTGTGACCGTCAGGTCAAGAACACTACGGTCATGGGCGTGACCATGCTGGCCAACGTCCTGCTCAATGCCGTCCTGATACCCCGACTGTCCGTCGTCGGTGCCGCCATCGCCGCGCTCCTGGGTAATTTCATCCTGTGGTCCGGTGCCCTGATTTTCGCCACCCGCGTCGCTCCGCCGGACATCGGTAAGCTGCTGCGCGCCTCCTCTAAGATAACCCTGTCGGCCGGCGTCATGGGCCTGACCCTGTACCTGTTACGGCCCCACCTCCACGCCCTGTTACTGGTGCCGCTGGGCGTGCTCCTCTATGTGGCGCTGGTGCTGTCCACGCGCGGCGTGACCGTCTCGGAGCTTCGGGGGATCGCCTCGATCTTCCTGCGCCGCGGTAAGGGAGTAAGCGACATAGTCTCATGAGGTCCGTCCTGCTCGTCACTCTCGAATACCCACCGCAGATCGGCGGCATCGCCGAGTACTTGAGCTGTGTCACCGAGGCCCTCGGCCCCGATCGGATACACATTCTGGCGCCAGAAGTCCCTGAGGCCCATGATACCGACATGGCCGCCGGCGCCCCCATCTACCGCCGACGCCTGTCGTCGCGTTTCCTGCGTCCCCGCTGGCTGCCGGCGGTCTACTGGACCTGGTGGCTGTGCCGGAAGGAGCGGCCTCAGGCGCTGGTGATCAGTCATGTCTTGCCGATGGGCCACGTTGCTTGGCTGATGAGGCGCTTCCTGGGGATCCCGTATGTCGTCATCCTGCATGGTATGGATATCGCCTCGGCTGTCGCCGCCCAGGGCCGGAAGCGGCGCGAGACCGGGCGGATATTGTCCGCCGCCGCACTCGTCGTCGCTAACAGCGGCTATACCGCGCAGTGGGTGCGGTCTCTGGGGATCGGTGAGGACCGCATCGCTGTCGTCAAGCCGGCACCCAGCCTGCTGCTGCCGCAGCAGGTGGCTGAGGGCGACGCTGACTCGTTCCGTGACCGGCACGGACTGGGCGGCCGTTTCATGCTCCTGTTCGTCGGGCGGCTGGTCCGTCGCAAGGGGGCGGATATCATCATCCGGGTCCTGCCTGTCCTGAAGGATCGCGGCATCGATGCCGGATTGGTCGTGGTCGGGGACGGGCCGGAGCGGCCGGCGCTTGAGGCTTTGGCTGAGGAGCTCGGCGTCAGTGACCGCGTATCGTTCCCCGGCCCGCTTCAGGGACGCGACCTGGCCGCGGCCTATGCGGCCGCCGACGTGTTCGTCATGACGCCGCAGAGCCGCGGTCCTGACGTGGAAGGGTTCGGCATAGTCTATCTGGAGGCCAACCTGTTCGGTAAACCGGTCATCGGCTCGCGTTCGGGCGGCGTGCCTGATGCGGTCCGGGACGGCGAGACCGGACTGTTGGTCGAGGCCGGTCGCCCTGAAGATTTGGCTGAAGCGGTCGGGCGTCTGCATCGCGACCCCGGACTCCGGGAGCGTCTCGGGAGCCGCGGCCAGCGGCGGGTCCGGGCGGAATTCGGCGACAACCGTCAGGCTAAGAGGTTCGTCGCCGTCCTTGATTCGATAATCGGACACCGAGATGACTGCTGACCGGATCATCGACAACCGGGACCGGGACAGGATGCCGGCCGTCAGCATCATTATTCCGACCTATCAGCACGCCGACTCCCTGGCCCGGTGCCTTCCTTCGATTTTCGACCAGACCTACCGCGATTTCGAGGTGATCGTGGTCAATGACGGCTCTACTGACCACACCCCACAGGTCCTCGGACCTTTCGCCGATCGCATCATGATCATCCATCAGGCCAACCATGGCCGGAACCCGGCCCGGAACCGGGGGTTCCGGGAGGCCCGGGGTCGGTATCTGCTCTTCTGCGATGCTGATATCGTGATGCGCCCGGATTTCCTGGAGAAGATGGTCGCCGCCCTCGAGACCAACCCCGGGGCCTCATACGCTTACGCCTCCTTTAAGTTCGGCTGGAAGACCTTCCGGCTTTGGCCTTTCGATGCCGCCAAGCTGCGGAAGATGAATTACATCCATACCACTTCACTCATCCGTCGTGAGCATTTTCCGGGTTTCGACGAGTCGATCAAGCGCCTGCAGGATTGGGATCTCTGGTTGACTATGCTCGGACAGGGCCAGGTCGGCGTCTGGATTCCCGAGGTCCTGAGTCGGGCCATCCCGCACAGGGGCGGGCTGAGCACCTGGGTGCCCGGGATATTCTACCGCATCCCCTGGAGGCTGTTCGGGATCCGGATACGGACCGTGGAGCAGTTCCTGGAGGCGGAGCGGATAGTCAAGGCGAAGCACGGTCTCGACTGAACGCCCTATGGACGTCAGCGTCATCATCGTCAGTTGGAACGTCAAGGACCTCCTGCGCCGCTGCCTGAGGTCCGTCTTGGAACGGACCAGGGGCGTGGATTTCGATATTTGGGTGGTCGATAACGGCTCCGAAGACGGCAGCGCGGCGATGGTCCGTGACGAGTTCCCGCAAGTGAAGCTTCTGGCCGGCCGGGAGAACCGAGGTTTCGCCGCGGCCAACAACGCGGCCATCCGCGAGTCCCAGGGCGAGTTCGTGCTGCTCCTGAATCCGGATACGGAACTGCGGGAGGATGCCATAACCGGACTGGTCACCTATCTGCGCCGTCATCCGCAGGCCTCAGTCGTCGGACCGCGCTTGGCCTATCCCGACGGCTCCTGGCAGCGTTCGGTCCGGCGCTTCCCGAGCCTGCTCTCGCAGGTCCTGATCATGCTCAAGCTGCACCATCTCTGGCCCGGCCTGAAGACCCTACGCCGCTATTTCGCCGAGGATATCGACGGGGCGGTCGAGGCCGAGGTTGACCAGGTGATGGGCGCCGCCCTGATGGTGCGGCGGGAGGCACTGGAGCGTCTCGGGGGCCTCGACGAGGATTTCTTCATCTGGTTCGAAGAGGTCGATCTTTGCCGGCGGGTCCAGGCCGACGGCGGCCAGGTGCGGTATTTTCCGGGCGTCACCGTCGTCCATCACGGCGGTGAGAGTTTCGCCCAAGTCTTCGGTCCGGACCGGCAGGCCATGTTCAACCGCAGCCTGCGCCTCTATTTCCGCAAGCATCACGGTCCCTTCGCCCGGTCCGTCCTGACTGCTCTGCACCCCTTATCGATGGCCTTGTCCTGGCTGGTGGCGGCGGTCCGGCCCCGCGGTCGCCAGCGGCGACCCGCTTCCCGGTCCGCCGGGAGGGCCCAGACCTTTCGGACGGCCCTGCTGCTGCTGGTGCTGTTCGAGGTATTCTCCCTGTGGGGATTCATCTACCCGCCGTTCGCCGCGGCCGGCTTCCTTATCGTCATCGCCCTGACAGTGGTCCTGGCCGTACTCAGCCTCGAACTGGCCGCTCTGGTGCTGTTCGCGGAGCTGTTCATCGGTTCCCAGGGGGGTTATCTGCTGTCGATCGGCGCGGGCGAGGGTCTCGATCTGTCGCTGCGCATCGGCCTGTTCATCGTGGTTTTCGGTGCCTGGGCCGCCCGGACCGTGGCCGGACTGGTCTCGCGGGACCGGACAGTACGGCAGAGCGCCTTGGGCTGGTGGTATCGGTTGCGCCAGGCGCGACTTCTCTGGCCTTATCTCGCCCTGCTGGTGCTTCTGGCTTTCGGTACGGTGCGGGGCATCATCGGCGGGAACGATCTGGGCAATATCTTCTTCGACGCCAACGGTTACGCCTATTTCGCCCTGTTTCCGGCGGTCATCAGCGTCTTGGCCGCACCGCCCTGGAGAGAGCGGCTGCTCATCCTGCTCGCGGCGGCGGTGACTGTGAGCGTCGGTAAGGCCCTGCTGGTGTTCTATCTCTTTTCGCATCGGGTCTCGTCGGTCATGCTCATGATCTACACCTGGATACGCGACACCCGGGTGGGTGAGATCACCATCATGGCCGGCGACTTCTACCGGGTGTTCTTCCAGGCGCATGTCTTTGCCCTGGTGGTCGCCTTCATCCTTTTCCTGTTGCTGGTCCGTCCGGCCGCGACGGGACGGCGCCGGACCGGGCTGCTGCATCTGGCCTTCATCTGGTCGCTGACCGGACTGGTCATGGGTCTGTCCCGCAGCTTCTGGTTCGGCGGTTTCGTCGGCGTCATCGCTGCCCTGGTCTCGTTACGTTGGCTGTCGGGCAGCTTCCGTCCCTGGAAGCGGGCCCTGACCGTCGGACTGGTCGGTCTGGCCGCAGCCCTTCTCGTCATCACGGCGACCTATCTGATACCGTTCCCGCGGCGCGGCGCCGATGTCTCGTTCGCTTCGCTTTTCGGCAGCCGGGCTTTTTCCCTATCCGGCGAGGCGGCGGCCAACAGCCGCTGGGCCCTGTTGCCGGAGTTGTGGCAGGCCGGTTGGCGTCATCCGGTCTTCGGGTCCGGTCTGGGCACCACCGTCACCTATACCACCAGCGACCCCCGTCTCCTGGCGCTCAACCCGACCGGTCGTTACACCACCTATGCCTTCGAGTGGGGCTACCATGACCTCTGGGTCAAATTCGGGATACTGGGTCTGGTGATTTTCGCTTGGTTCCTGGCGGTTGTCCTGGCCCCGTACGTCTTCCGTCTCCGCCTGTCCCGCGGCCGGTGGTCGCCGGACCGGGTCCATGAGTCCCCAAGTGACATGAAAAAGACCGCCTGGGTGGCGGGCGTATTGGTCGGGGCCCTGGCCCTGCTGGCCACGAACGTCTTCAGTCCCTATCTGAATCATCCGTTGGGGATCGGCATCCTGATGCTTGTCGCTGCCTTCGGTATCTACGAACTGCCTCAGGGCAGGGGATTGTCCGCAGGATCGGGCAGCCTCGAGCCGGGCAGTTCCTGATGGCCGCGGAGGAAGTCGGCCCCGGACATCGGGGCTCGGCCTTCCGGCTGAACTTGCCGCAGCAGGAGATCGCCCTCTGACGTGGCGACCGAGGGGAGACCTTCGGCCGTTTTTTTGACGGTTCCCGGCGGATCGCCCGAGGCCGTTTCGGCCACCGCTGCCTCAAGCAGTTTCAGGCGGGACGGTCGGCCGTCTTTCGACCATGGCGCGTGGACTCCCGGCCAGGGGTCGTAGGCCCGGACCTTGCGTTCAATCTGAGCCGCGCTTTCCCGCGACCAGGAGATCAGTCCGTCCTGGCGCCGCAGCAGTCTGGTGTAGGTGGCCTGGGCATGGTCCTGCGGCACCGCTTCGGTCCGGCCCGCCAGGAAGTCAGGCAGCGAACCGACGAGAAGTTCGGCTGCCGCTTGCGACAGCCTCGCCTCGAGGCTCTTGAAGGTATCCTGGGGTCCGACAGCCACGCCGGCCTGGGCGACGACCGGCCCGTGGTCCATCTTTTCGTCCATCACCATCAGGGTGACGCCGGTCCGCTTTTCCCCCCGGACCAACGCTGCCTGGATCGGTGAGGCCCCCCGGTAGGCAGGTAGCAGGGAAGCGTGCAGGTTCAGGGGCGCGACGCGGGCCGTCCGCAGCAGCGTCTCCGGGATGATCCGGCCGTAGGCTGCGACCACCAGGAGGTCGGGTTCCGACGCCTGCAGCGTCTCCAGGAAGGCCGGATCCGTCAGGGAATCCGGCTTCAGCACCTGCGGTACGCGGCCTCGGGCCACTGCGGCGACCGGCGATTCCTTAAGCTCCTGTCTCCGGCCGGCCGGCCGGTCGGGCTGTGTCACGACGATCCGGACCTCGTAGAGGTCCGGATCGGCCAACAGGGCTTCAAGCGGCGGTACGGCGAAGTCCGAAGTGCCGAAATAGACGATTCCGGTCCTCCGTCGTCCGTTCATGGTCTGGCCGTCCGTCATTTTTCGGGTCCGTTCAGGCGATCGACGAACAGGATGCCGTCCAAGTGGTCTATCTCGTGCTGAATGACCCGGGCGAAGAAGTCATGAGCCGTGAATTCGATCGGTTCGCCGGAGATCATCCGGGCCCGGATAGTGACCGACTTGGCCCGGGTCACCCGATCGAACTTGCCCGGTATCGACAGGCAACCCTCCTCGTCCCGCACCGTTTTCCGCGAGCGTTTGACTATCTCGGCGTTGGCCAGGGCGATCGGACCGTCGGGCGTCTCGGCGACGAACAGCCGGATACCCTCGCCGATCTGCGGCGCGGCCAGGCCGACGCCTTGGGCCGAACGCATCGTCTCGATCATGTCGTCGACCAGGGTCGCCAAACCGCCCCCCTTCAGCTCGGAGGTATCGATCTCCCGGGTACGGGTCCGCAGCACCGGGTCGCCTTCGGTCACTATCTTACGGATTGCCATATGCTTTTCCGCTCAGCCGATCGTCTCGGGATCGCGGTCGATGATGTAGTGTTCCGGCAGTCTCAGCAGGTGCTGGCGCAGCCGGTCGTCTATCCGGTCTGTCCTGATCAGGATGACGCTGCGCCAGGTCCCGTGCCGCCAGGGTTGCCGCGGTCGGAGCGGTCCGGAGAGCTCGGCGCTTTTGTCAGCCCTGTCTTCGATCAGATCTTCCTTGAGCTTCCGGGACCGTCGTTGCGCCTGTTCCTCGTCCTCGCCCACGGCCGTCACCGTCAACAGGATACTGTAGGGCGGGAAGCCGGCCCGCTGTCGCGCCTGCAGTTCGGCCTGGAGGAACTCTTCCGGCGTCAGGAGCAGGTTACGGATCCTCGGTTGGTCCGGATCGAGCGCCTGGACCAGCAGCCGTCCGTCATCCTGGGCGGCGATATCCCGCAGCACCCGCACCGTACGCCAGGCCTCCTCGGTGACCCGGAATCCCGGGTGGGCCAGCAGGTCGTCCGTTCCCAGGGCGACGACCGATCCGAACGGACCGGTCGGGGTCCCGTGTTCGGCGATGCCGTGGATCAGCCGGCGCGTACCGATCAGTATCCGGGCTTTCTCCAGGTCGGGGACCGGTCCGGAGTCGGTATCGACGCGGGCCAGCGGCACCTCCGGGAAGGCGGCCTGCACCAGCCGGTGTAGCGACGCCGTACCCAGACCGAGCGGTCGGAGCGAGGCGCTTCGGCAGCCGGGGCAGGTCAGGGGCAGGTCCGCCTCGACGCCGCAACGGCGGCAGACGAGGGAAGGCCCACTGACGGCCTGGGCCGTCTCGCATCCGGTACAGCGGAAGACGTGGCCGCAATCGCGACAGACCAGAGCGGCGGCTGAACCGCGGCGATTAAGGAAGATTAGCGCTTTTTTGGACTTCTGTAAAGATTCGGCCAGCGCTTCCTGCAGCAACGGCGGGAGTATCTCCTGGTCGACGGCCGGACGCAGTCCTGAGGCGTCGACCAGCGTGACCGGGGCCTCTCCGTCCGGTCCGGACGGGCGGAGGCTGTCCGCTCGGCTGCCGGTCAGGTGCAGGTCCTCGACCCGCGGTGCCTGACTCATCAGCCACAGCCCTGCCCCGTCGGTCTCGGCCCGCCGGGCGGCCAGGGTCCGGGCATCGTAGCGGGGGTTCTGGTCGTATTGCTTGTGGTCAGGACTGTCGCTCTCCTGGATCAGTATCATACCCAGATACGGGGCCGGCGCGGCCACGGCCAGCCGGGTGCCGACGACGACGAGGGGCGATCCCTCGAGTATCCGCTGCCAGACCTGCCAGAGCTTCCCGGCGGAGAGCTGTCCGTGGAGTTCCGCGATCTGCGACTCATCAACCGCGGGACGCAGCCCGTCGGTGACCAGCCTGACCTCTTCGATATGAGGCACGATGACGAGCGCCGTGCGGCCGCTCTTCAGGCAGGCGGTGACCGCCTGCGCCGTGAGTTCGAGCTTCTCGCGGCACGAACGATAACGGACCGTCCTCTTGGCGGTGTCCGGATGTCCGGCATGCGGGGGAGGGGAGACGGCCGTTCCGTCCGGGACCTCCAGCCTTTTACGTTTGGGGGTCTTCGGCAGGAAGGCCTGGACCACCGCCCCCGGCGAAACCAGATAGTGCCCGGAACACCAGAGCAGTGAATCGACCAGCCCTTCCGGCAGGACGAAAGTGGAGCCCAACCCGGATATCTCCTTGAGGCGGTCAGCCGGAATCTCCGGTTCCGGGTTGATCCCGACGACCAGGCCGTCCACTAGGCGGCCCCGCCACGGTATCAGGACCCAGGCGCCGCGCCGCACCGCGTCGGTCAGCCGGTCCGGTATGGCGTAATCGAAGGCCGACATCTTGCGGGGCAGACGGACCGCGGGTATCACTGAGGCGAATTTTCCCTGGGGGCGGCTGCCCCCGCTCTTCTTGGCCATGCCTGTACTTTACCATCGCAAAACCCCCTCGGACGAGGGGGTGCCGTTTCCGTCTTGTCCGGCGCCTCATCAGGCCACTTTCATCGAGGCTATCAGGTAACCGACACCCAGAGGTCTTTCGTAGGAGATGACCTGGGTCTCGTACTTCATCTCGTCCATGATACCGAAGGCCGTCGCCAGGACCTTGGCGCCGCAGGCCTGAGCCTCCTCTATCCAGGCGTCATCGATGTCCAGTATGCCGACCAGGTTGTTCTCCTTGAGCAGCTCCTGGATCTTCTCGTCGAAAGCCACGCCTTTGGGTGAGAATCCGGCCTGTGAGTTCTCGCCGACGCGATGTGACAGGTCGGCTGAGGCGATCACCGCTATCCGCCGGTCGGAGTTGATCGCCTCATGTTTGATCTCCCGGCCGATCTCGAAATGTGCCTTCATGTCCAGTTGCGAGGTGATGATCGGCACCAGTCGCATGTTCGGCAAGTGCTGGGTCAGGTAGAAGAGCGGTACTGAGGTGCCGTAATCGAGGCTCTCGGAGGTGGTCACCACGTAAGGCAGGTACTTGCTCTTGAGCTGGCGCTGCAGCTGGTCGATGAACCGCATGTCCGGTTTCCACTCCAGCTTGGTGGTCAGATCGCCGAATTCCTCGAAGTTGGTGGTGTATTTGGAGTTGAGGTTGATCGAGACCGCGTCCGGCAGGGACTCACCGTGCGGCGTGATCACGATCAGCGTCTCCGGCTGAGCCAGGTAGAGTTCCTGCTCCAGCTGTTCCAGGGCCGTCTTGGTCTTGCCGACCAGCTTCAAACCCTCCTCCTTGCCGATGGTCGGCATGAGGACCGGTGTGTGGGCGCTGATGCAGGAGAAAACCAGCATACCGTTATTTTACCATACTTTACCTGATCCGGCACCATAATCCGCCCTGGGCGATCAGTGGGCCTGGTGAGGGTAAGATGAGGCCTGGCTCCGACCGTGTCGGCCGCCCTTGTCAGATGGGGGATACCGGGTTAATCTACCCCCGCGCCGTATGGCTCGATTATGGAGGTGCGCCATGGATTGGAACCTGATCGTCGGCATCGTGGTCGCCTGGCCCGCGGTGGGGCTCATCCTGGCCCTGCTTTACGTGTCGGTCTCGTCCCGCCGGGCTGAGAGGCGGGGTGAGGCGTTCGACCTCGACGAGGTCAAACAGGAGGCCAAGGTATTGGTCTTCGCCTGGCCCTTGCTGCTCGCTTTCGTCCTGTTCATCTTCCTCTTCTTCTGGGACCTGCTGGTCCATGACTGGGATACGGTCGCCCAGAGGTTCGACCGGCTCTCCTGATAAGCGCTTCCCGCGCTTATTTTTTCGTTTCCGGCACGTGATTCACTGATCTCGCTTGACGTTCGGTTTTTGTTCGGGTATACTGAAAGTGAGGATGAATCCGTGTGGATAACTTCATGGCTATGGAGAAACTGACCAAGAGACAGACCCGAATCCTGGACTATATCGTGGCTTTCGTCCGGGACAACGGATTCCCGCCGTCCTATCGGGAGATCGGGGAGAGATTCGGCATCTCCTCCACGGCCACGGTCCACGAGCACATCAAGAATCTCGAGCGCAAGGGTGCCCTGCGGCATGACGCGACGGCCCGCAGGTCGATCGACGTCGCGCCGGACCTGCTCCGGTTGGAGCGCGCCGTCTCCCTGCCGCTCAAGGGACTGATCACTGCCGGAGAGCCGATCGAGGCGATCGAAGAGGCTGAATCGGTCGCCGTACCGGGGGAGATGGTCGCCGATGTCGGCGACTCCTATGTCCTGAAGGTCAAAGGCGATTCGATGGTCGAGGACGGCATCCTGTCCGGCGATTACGTGGTGGTGGAACAGCGGACCCGGCCGCGCGACGGCGACGTGGTGGTGGCCCTGCTCGACAATACCTATGCCACGCTGAAGCGGTTCTATCGTGAGTCGGGTCGGGTCAGGCTGCAGCCGGCCAACCGCAGGATGAAACCGATCTACGTCAAGGAGATCACGGTCCAGGGAGTCGTCCGCGCCGTGATCAGGGATTTCCGTACATCGCCGTCCTTTTCCTAAAGGTCGAAAAGAAAACACCGCGTCCGTGGGAGATGGGAGCGGTGTTTCCCCGGTCGTCGCCGGTCAGACCGATGACGACCTGTCGCACTGTGGCGACACTAAGTATACCACGGTGCCAAGCATCAGTCATATGGCACGAAGGAAATTGCGCGCCCTCTATCGTCAGTTCTTCGGCTCGATCGCCGATCTCATCACTGCCTGAACGGTTCTTTGCGTCGTGATCCTACGAAAAGGCCCCGGTCGTCCCGGGGCCTTTTCGTCCATGGTCGACGGACGGTGCTTCACTTCTTCTTGAGCGCTATCTTGCCCTGGCGCACCTCCACCAGGACCCGGTCATCCTCCTTGACCTCGCCCTCGATGATCTTCAGGGCCAGGGGATCGAGTATCTCCTGCTGGATCGTCCGTTTGAGCGGCCGGGCGCCGAACACCGGGTCGAACCCTTTCTCGGCCAGGAGTTTCTTGGCGGCCGGGGACACCTCGAGTCCGATGTGCTGCGAGCTGAGCCGTTCGGCGATGCGGGTCACCTGCAGGGTGACGATCCTGGCGATGTCCTCCTTCTCCAGCGGCCGGAAGACGATCATCTCGTCGAGCCGGTTGAGGAATTCCGGCTTGAACCGTTCCTGGAGCTGGCTCAGCACCTGACGTCGGACCGTTTCGTGCGGATCGGTGCCGCCCCCCTCCTCGAAGCCGATCTCCGCCTTGCGCTTGTCGAAGTCGAGCACCGTGTCCGATCCGACGTTCGAGGTCATGATGATGATGGTGTTCTTGAAGTTGACCCGGCGGCCTTTGGCGTCGGTCAGGTGGCCCTCGTCGAGGATCTGCAGCAGGGTGTTCCAGACGTCGGGATGGGCCTTCTCGATCTCGTCGAACAGCACCACCGAGTAGGGCCGGCGGCGCACCAGTTCGGTGAGCTGGCCGCCCTCCTCGTGGCCGACATAGCCGGGCGGCGAACCGAGCATGCGGGAGACGGTGTGGCGCTCGCCGTATTCCGACATGTCCAGGCGGATCATCGCCGTCTCGTCGTTGAACATGAATTCGGCCAAGGCCCGGGCCAGTTCGGTCTTGCCCACGCCGGTCGGCCCCAGGAAGAGGAACGAGCCGATCGGCCGGTTCTCCTCCGAGATGCCGGCCCGGGACCGGCGTACGGCGTTGGCTACGGCCCGGACAGCATCGTCCTGGCCGATCACTCGCGCCCCGACCGTCTCTTCCATGCGGGCCAGCTTGGCCGCCTCCTCTTCGAGCATCCGGTTGACTGGGATACCGGTCCAGCGGGAGACCACCGAGGCGATATCCTCTTCCGTCACCTCTTCCTTGAGGAAACGGTGATCCTTCCGGATCTTCTTCAGCCGCTCCTCGATCCTCTTGAGGTCCTTCTCCGTCTCGGGTATCCGGCCGTAGCGTATCTCGGCCACCTTCGACAGGTCGCCTTCGCGTTCGGCGATCTCCGCCTCCTGCTTGGAGCGGTCGATCTTCTCCTTGGCCGCCCGCATCTCGATGATGACATCCTTCTCGTTCTTCCAGGCCAGGTCGAGCGAGGCGTATTTCTCCTTGATCTCGGAGAGCTCCTTCTCCGCCTGGTCGCGCCGACGCATCGAATCCTTGTCCGTCTCCTTGGCCAGCGCCCGCTTCTCGATCTCCAGGCGCATCATGTCGCGCTTGAGTCGGTCAAGCTCCTCCGGTTCGGAGTCGATCTCCATGCGCAGGGCCGAAGCCGCCTCGTCGATCACGTCGACCGCCTTGTCGGGCAGGAAACGGTCCTGGATGTAGCGGTCGGTCAGCGTCACCGCGGCCACCACCGCCGGATCGGTGATACGCACCCCATGATGCAGCTCGTAGCGTTCCTTGATGCCGCGCAGGATGGCGATGGCGTCTTCGGCGGCCGGTTCGGCCACGTAGACCGGCTGGAAGCGCCGTTCCAGCGCCGGATCCTTCTCGATATGCTTCTGGTATTCCTTGAGCGTGGTCGCCCCGACGGCACGCAGTTCGCCTCGGGCCAGCGCCGGCTTGAGCATGTTGGCCGCGTCCATCGACGAACCGTCGGTCGCTCCGGCGCCGACCAGGGTGTGCAGCTCGTCGATGAACAGGATGATCCGTCCGGCCGACTGTTCGACCTCCTTGAGCACCGCCTTGAGCCGGTCCTCGAACTCGCCGCGGAACTTGGAGCCGGCGACGAGCGAGCCGATATCGAGCGACACCAGCTCCTTGTCCTTGAGCGATTCGGGCACGTCGCCCTGGACGATGCGCTGGGCCAGACCTTCGACGATTGCTGTCTTACCGGTCCCGGCTTCGCCGATCAGCACCGGATTGTTCTTGGTACGCCGCGACAGCACCTGCATGACGCGGCGGATCTCCTCGTCGCGGCCGATCACCGGATCGAGCTTCTCGTTACGGGCCAGTTCGGTCAGGTTGCGGGAGTACTTGCGGAGCGCCTGGTATTTCTGCTCGGGTTCGGGGGAATCGACCCGCTGGCTGCCCCGGATCTCCTTGAGCACGTGCAGCACGCGGTCCCGGGCCACGCCGGCCCCTTCCAGGATCTTCTGGGCCTCCGAGGCGGCGCCGAGCAGACCCAGTAGCAGGTGTTCGGTCGAGATGTAGTCGTCGCCGAACGATTTCGACTCCTTGTCCGCCTGACGGAAGACCTTGATCGTCGCCGTCGGCAGGATCAGCTGGGCGCTGGCCGACGGCTGGTCGCGCCTCGGCAGGGTGTCGAGCGTCCGGTCCGCCTCCGCCGCCAGGGCGGTCGGGTCGGCGCCGATCTTCTTGCATATCTCGCGGACCACCCCCTCGTCCTGCTGGAGCAGTCCGGCCAGGATATGGAGCGGCTGGAGCTCCGGATGGCCGCGGTCGAAGGCCGCGGCCTGGGCCGCCTCCAGCGCTTCCTGTGATTTCGTGGTGAAATTCTTCGGTATCATAAGCGATATTCGTCTCGGGTAAACGGATTAGCACTCTCGATACCCGAGTGCTAATCAGTATTCTGGACCGGCCCGGAGCTGCTGTCAAGAGGGGAGCGGGCCAAAAAAAGAGACGGCGGTCGCCGTCTTTTGATGGTATTTAGGGTCGCTGTCGGTTCAGCCCTCGAGGGACCGCTGCAGGGCCTGGAAGGCCCGCTTGCGGTGGCTGTCCATGCACTTCTCCTCGCGGGTCATCTCGGCGAAGGTCCGTGACGAGCCGTCCGGCTGGAAGATCGGATCGAAGCCGAAACCGTTGTCGCCCCGCGGGGCGACTAGCCGTCCCGTGACGTCGCCCTCGAAGAAACTGATCTTCTCGCCGTGGGTGTAGCCGATCATCACCGCCGCCCGGGCGCCGTAGATGCCGTACTTGTCGGCCAGCTCGAAGATTCCCGGCGCCTTGAGCGTCTCGATGAACCACTTGATGAGCGGTCCGGGCAGCCGGCCGCCGAGGCAGTCGAGATACAGCGAGGTGTCCTCGACCACCAGCCGGCCGTCCTGTTCCCGGCGCGCCGCCTGCAGTTTGGCCGTGATCACCTCTCGGGGATCCACCGCCTGGATCTCGGGCAGGTGCAGCCTGAGCCGGACCAGCTCCGGGATGATCTCCCGGGCTTCGGCGAACTTGTGGTCACTGCCGGTGATGAAGTGTATAGGCATGACGTACCCCCTCCCTTCTTATCTTATTGGGGCCGGCGGGTTCCAGACCCGTTCGACCGTATGCTGATGATAATCCGATTCGCCCGGTCGTTCAAATCCACCGTGTCAGGCTTGACTGAAGGCCCTCGGTAGTGTAAGGTGATCCGATGCTCCAATGCTGCGATGCGTCATTTTCCCAAGGAGGACGCTCATGAGAAAGTTTGCGGGAAAAGCAGTCCAGGTGGCCTTGGCTGCAGGCATGACCGCCGTGGTCCTGACCGTCGCCGTGCCGCTGATGATCGTTTACGCCAAGTGTGCCGGCGGCGGCAACATCAAGTCCTGAACCCCCTCAGGGGCCGATATCTCATCGGCCTTTTTTCTTGGCCGTGCTAGACTGGCCTTATGCCTATGGAGAGTCTCAAGATACTGGGCGTCCGGATCGACGCCGTGACCGCCGCCGAGGCCTTGGGGAAAATCACATCCTTCCTGGACAGCGGACCGGGCCATTACGTGGTCACGCCCAATCCGGAGATGCTGGTCCAGGCCACCCGCCAGCCGCGGTTCCGGGACGCGCTCAACGCCTCCTGTCTGGCGATACCGGACGGGACCGGTCTTCGGCTGGCGGCCCGGATGCGCGGCCGGCGCCTTCCGGAGCGGGTGACCGGCACCGATCTCACCGATGACCTCGCCGCGCTGGCCGCCGAGCGCGGTTTCAGCGTCTTCCTTCTGGGGGCCGCTGAGGGCGTGGCCCGGGCCGCCGCCGAGGTGCTGCGCGGCCGATATCCGGGACTCAAGGTCGTCGGCGCCACCGACGGCGGTAAGGTCGGGCGCGATGCCGCCGGCGTGCCGAGGATCGGGGAGGGGACGCTCGCCGCCGTGCGCCAGGCGGCGCCGGATATCCTGCTCGTCGCTTTCGGACACGGCACCCAGGAGGAGTGGATCGCCGCCCATCTCGACGGGCTGCCGTCGGTCCGGGTGGCCGTGGGCGTCGGCGGAGCCTTCGATTTCATCTCCGGCCGGGTCCGGCGGGCCCCGGCCTGGATGCGCCGGAGCGGCCTGGAGTGGCTCTGGAGGCTCATCCAGGAGCCGTGGCGCTGGCGGCGCATCTGGCGGGCCGTGGTCGTCTTCCCGCTGCTGGTCCTGACCCGCAAAGGGTGATAGGATAAGCTCATGGTAAGAGTACGTTTTGCCCCGTCTCCGACGGGTTTTCTCCATGTCGGCGGTCTGCGCACCGCCCTCTATAACTGGTTGTTCGCCAAGCGGCACGGGGGTGTCCTGGTTTTGCGTATCGAGGACACCGACCGTTCGCGCCTGGTCGAGGGCGGGGTCGAGAACATCATCCGGACTCTCGGGTGGGCCGGCATCGTGCCGGACGAAGGTCCGTACCTCGACGACCGGGGGAAGCTCCGGGAGAAGGGCGACCGCGGACCCTATGTCCAGTCGGAGCGCCTGGAGACCTACCGGCGACACGTGGACCTGCTGCTCGAACAGGGTCAGGCCTACCGCTGCTTCTGCACTCCAGAGAAGTTGGCTGAAGAGAGGCAAAAAGCGATAGCCGAGGGCGGTCGCTTCATGTATAATAGATGCTGTCGGGAATTGGCCGACGATGAGGAGGAGGTAAAGATCAAGGAAGGCGTGCCTCATGTGGTGCGTCTGCGGGTCCCGGACGAAGGTGTCGTCGAGTTCGACGACACCATCCGGGGCCAGGTCCGTTTCGAGAACCGTGAGATCGACGATCAGGTGCTCCTCAAATCCGACGGTTACCCCACCTACCACCTGGCCAACGTGGTGGACGACCGTCTGATGGGCATCACTCACGTCATCCGGGGCGAGGAATGGATCTCGTCCACCCCGAAGCACGTGCTGCTCTACCGGGCGTTCGGCTGGGAACCACCTCAGTTCGCCCACCTGCCGCTGCTGCTCAACGCCGACCGGTCCAAGCTCTCCAAACGGCAGGGTGACGTGGCCGTCGAGGACTACCGGCGCAAAGGCTACCTGCCGGAGGCTCTAGTCAATTTCGTGGCTCTGCTCGGCTGGAACCCCAGCGCCGACCGGGAGCTGTTCACTCCGGAGGAGCTGGCCGAAGCTTTCGATCTCGGCAAGGTGAACGCCGGCGGCGCCGTGTTCGACCTGCGGAAGCTTGACTGGATGAACCGGGAATACCTCAAGGCGCTCTCCGAGCCCGAGCTGGCTGAAGCGGCCACACCGTTCCTGGTCGAAGCGGGCCTGGTTGGCCGGTCCGACGGCGGTTACGTCAGGGCGGCGGACAGCGAGCCGGTCTCGGCGGAATTCCTGGAGCGGGCCGCGGTCATCGAACGCGAGCGGATCAGCACCCTGTCTGAGCTGCCCGAGGCCTTGTCCTTCCTCTTCGCCCCGGCGCTCGAGTACGATCCGGCGATGATCCCCGGGAAGAAGTCCGACGCGGCGACGGCCCGGGAGCGGCTCGCCGGGCTGATCGGATATCTGCAGGACCAGGATGAGGGATATTTCGAGGATCCCCAGGTGATCGAACGCGACCTGTTCGCCTTCATCTCCGGTAAGGGTTGGACCAACGCCGAGACCCTCTGGCCGATGCGGGTGGCGCTCACCGCGCGGACCGCCTCGCCCGGGCCGTTCGAGGTGGCCTGGGTCCTCGGTCGGGAAAGGACTTTACGGCGTCTGCAGGACGCGCTCAAGGCACTGACATGACCGTACGCAATGCGAAAAACGGCGGCAGGATACTGTTGGTGACGGCACTCATGGTCGCTATGAGCGGTACGCTTCTGGTACTCTCCGGCGGCACCGTCAGCGCCGACGACGACGCCGGGGTGCGCGACCAGATCGATGAGATCAACCAGGAGGTCAACCAGAAGAAGAAGGAGGTCGAGCAGCTCAACTCCAAGATCGACCAGTATAAGTCGATGATCATGGAGAAGAAGGAGGAGTCGGCCTCGCTCCAGGAGCAGCTGGCTTTGTTCGGTAACCGGATCATGAAGACCGAGCTCGACATCGAGATCGCCAAGGACGAGATCGAGATGCTCGAGCTGCAGATCTCCGGCCTCGACGCCAAGATCGCTGACAAGGAACACCAGATGGGGCGGGAGCGGGATATTATGGGCTCGCTGGCCCGCCGTCTCTACCGGGCCCAGTTCCAGAAGAGCACGCTCGAGCTGCTCCTGGCCCACGAGTCTTTCTCCGGTTTCTTCGACGCCATGTACTCGGTGGCCCAGATGCAGCGGGGCGTCAGGGAGGCGCTGCTGCAGGTCCAGTCGCTGCACAATGATCTCCAGGGCCAGCGTCAGCAGCGCGAGGACAAGAAGGTCAAGGTCTCCGAGCAGAAGCGGGCTCTCGAGGTGGCGCGCCGGGAACTGGAGGACGACCGGGCGACCCAGGAGAACCTGCTCGTCGAGACGCAGCAGTCGGAGCTCCGTTACCGCTACGTGCTGGCCGAACTGAAGCGGGAACAGGCCGAGGCCGACTCGGAGATCGTCTATCTGGAGAGGATGCTGCGGCAGAAGATGGACGTGGCCGACCGGCTCAAGGGGGCGGATTCGGTGCTCTCCTGGCCGATCGAGCCGGTCCGCGGCCTTTCGGCCACCTTCCATGACCCCGACTATCCGTTCCGGCACATCTTCGAGCATCCGGGCATCGATATCCGCGCCTACCAGGGCACGCCGGTCCGTTCGGCGGCCACCGGCATCATCGGCCGGGCCAAGGACGCCGGCATGGGCTACAGCTACGTCATGATCATCCACGGCAACGACGTGGCCACGGTCTACGGCCACCTGTCGCGCATCACGGTGCGCGAGGACACCTTCGTCGAGCGCGGCGAGGTCATCGGCTATTCCGGCGGCATGCCGGGCACCCCGGGCGCCGGACGTCTCTCTACCGGCCCGCACCTCCATTTCGAGACCCGCCTGAACGGCATCCCGGTCAATCCGCTGCAGTACTTGTTGTCGTACTGATGTTCACGGCTTTGAGGCGGCGGAGGCCCCACGGCCTTTTTTTGTTGACGGCGCACAGGTAAGCGGATAAGGTGCGTCGTATCTTTTCAAATTGATCGACAGGGGGTATCCATGGACCGGAAAGTGATCGAGGACCTTCGCAGGGAGTTCCCTGACAAGAAGGTCGTCCTGTTGCCTGAAGACGATCCTCAAGAGGTCATCGTGGAGGTCTGGAAGGATTTTGAAGAGAGCTGTGCGGTGGTGATCATCGACCGGTCAGAGCCGCACCTGCATCACGTCTCCTGGGAACGATATGGCGTCGAGGCCGGTATCCTGACCGTCCACGTGGACGGCGAGACGCACGTGGTCCGTCCGGGCGAGCGGTTCTATATCCGGCCGGGACAGGTCCATTGGGCCGAAGGCGATGCGGTCAGGATGGTCGTCCATACGTGGCCCCCCTGGAAAGAGGAGGATCACATCCTCGTCGACGGGAAATAGGCACAGTTGCCGCCCGCTTCCTGGGGCGGTTTTTTTGTCCGCGATTGACGGTCCGGCGATGAAAGGATAAGAAGGGACTGTCCGATGCGTTCCTTCCAACCGGCTAGAGACATCCTGGATCCCGCGGATCGCGACGTCTCTCCTATGATGATGGGATGAGAGGCAATTGTCGTACTGGTTTCCCCACTGGGAGGTAACGGACATGAGACGATGCGGATACTTGATAGGGCAGGGGATACTGCCGGCCCTCTGCCTGCTCGCCGGCGGCATGATCGGCTGCTCGCGGCAAGAGGCAGCGAGGGTCATCTTCAATCCCGGTCCCGAATGGCTGGGGGAGTTGATGGTGTATCTCGCTGTCTTGGTCGGATCGGCCGGGACGGGTCTGGGAGCGGTGCTCTGCATCCGTCAGGCCATCAGGTGCTGTCGCTACGGAGAATGGGGCTATGGTGCCCTCTTCGCCGCCCTCAGCCTGTTGCTGCTGGCCTTGGGCGGGATGTTCATCTACGTCTTCTGCCAGCTCCTCTAGCCGACCGCCAGCCGAGCCGCCCAGCGGGCGGCTTTTTCTTTTGGCGCCCCCCCCGGTCAACATGATATAATATTCATATACGCTTTTATGGAGGGGGGACCTAAGTCAAAATAAACAAAAATAGGCCTAAACCGGGTTGGCCGTCCGTGATGGAAATGTCTTAAAGAATAATCATTAATCAATCAATGATTATGGAACATTGCGAATACAGGAACATCATCGTCCATCACTACGTGGCGCTTCTCCTGGTGGCGGTCTTCGTCCTGGTCGGCGACTTCGCGGTCCGCTCCTGGATTGGACCGGCTGTGGAGGAGGGCCAGGCCGCTCCGGCCGTGGTCATTCCGCAGTCCGAATCGAATTGGAGCTGCGACACCGAGGCGATGATGGACCCTCTCGACACGGCGAGCGCCAAGCCGTTCAAGGCCCTGCTCGATCCGGACATGGCGGAGAAGACCCACTGTCTGACGTACCACAAGCATATCCAGTGGATGTCGCTGCTCTCGGGTATCTGTCGGGACGAACACAACGAGTTGATCACAGGCGTGCAGTGGCCGGCCGAATGTACCATGCAGACATATCAGAGCAAGGCAGCGGCAGCTGGAGGCGCCACAGTCACCCGGCCCCGGGCTGAACAGCTCGGTCAACTGATGAATCTCCTGCGGGATTACGAGACGCAGGGCATTGCTCCGGAGGACTATGACATCGTCGTTGTGGCCAACGGTCCGGGCGTGAAGTTGCTTCTGACCGATAAGTACCTGACAGAGGTCAAGCCCAAGGGCGGCAATCCTTATGAGGGTCTGGTCAAGACGCTCATGTCCAAGGGCGTCACGTTCCGGATCTGTCTCAATACCGTCCGGGTGTTCACTGAGAAAGGTCTGCTGGCCGGCAATTACCCCGCCAATTATTTCGGTGAGGATTCGCCGGTGACACCGATTGAGGGTAACCAGCTCGATGCCTTCATCCCGGGTGTGGAGTTCGTGAATTCGGGTATCGGCGCGGTCGCCGATCTCCAGATGCAGGGCTATTCCTTCTTCAGACCCTAAACGGTGACGAAAACATGGACCGAAATCCGCCCCTGACGGGGCGGATTTCTTATCCTCAAACATCGGCTGACGGGGTCTGGATAGGATGCTAGAATAGGCCCATGAGCCATTACGAGATTTTGCCTCACACCGGCGATTTGGCCGTCCGGGCCGAAGCGCCGACCAAACAGGAGGTCTTCGCCGCCGTGCTGCAGGGCATGACCGCGGCCGCCGAGCCGGTCTTCAGCGAGGGGGCCCAACAGGTCGAGCGCGAGTTCAGCGTGTCCGGCAGTGATCTGGAGACGCTCCTGGTCAATTTCCTGAACGAGGCGATCGGTCTGGCCAACATCAATCACGAAGCCTACTCCGACGCCCGCATCGCTTCGTTGACCGGCGACCGGGTGGAGGGGGTGTTCTTGGGCCGCCCCACGACTCATCTGGAGACCGAGATCAAGGCGGCTACCTATCACGGGCTGGTCATCCATCGTCTCCCCTCGGGTGACTGGACCGCCAAGGTCCTGTTCGACGTATGACGCTCGAATCGCGCCAACTGATGAAGCAGATCGCGCCGTATCTTTTCGAGATACCCGTGGGTTCCCGTCCGGGCATGCGCGTACCGGCCCGGTTTTACGTCTCCAAGTCGATGCTCGACGAGGTGGCTACGGACCGCTCCATCGATCAGTTGCTCAACGTCAGCACCCTGCCCGGCGTGGTCCGCCATGTCCTGGCCATGCCGGATATGCATGAGGGTTACGGTTTCCCTATCGGCGGGGTGGCG
>Ga0209536_100000343_pt1 | contig 74385 bp, 59 predicted proteins | sample DeeMarSeWOR28_12_FD_187461 | JGI IMG/M metagenome (GOLD analysis project Ga0209536, IMG submission 187461) | Marine sediment microbial communities from White Oak River estuary, North Carolina - WOR-2-8_12 (SPAdes) (version 2) | ecosystem: Environmental > Aquatic > Marine > Intertidal zone >...
TCGAAGGTAACTCGCGCCTGGTCCGCGAGCACGTGTTCTCCGATCATCACCACCGCTGCAGCCACGGCAAGGGTGATGCCCAAGGTGAGAATCAGAATTCGAACAAAAACCGACCAGTTCCTCATGTCCCTCGCACCGTCTCCGGGCCGACGTCTGCAACGCGTCAGCGCGAGACCGCATTTCCAGAGTGCCCTTTACAGCCGCCCGCGGTCAAGACCGCGAGATCCGGGGCGCGCGATGCACTGCAGCCCGCTTCGACGCGCCAACATGCCGCCCGCGGACTCGATGTGCCGCCGAAAACGTCTTGGGACTCTCGGTTGTTGACTGATTGGATTGACCCGAACAGCGCCGAAGTCGCCGCCGCGGTTTCCCCTGGCCCCGGGATCAGCCGACGGCGGACAGGAGCGAGCGCCGCGCCCGGGAGAGATCGCGGGTGCGCGTCGGTTCGGCGCACAAAACCAGACGTGGCACGCAGCGACACCGCCCACCCCTGCGGACCGGACAGTCGCCGCCGTGCTCCACGACCATCCGCACGCGATCCGCCGGGTCAGGCAGCCATCCACCGCGCCTCAGGACGTCCAGGTACTCCATCAGAGAGATATACGTCTTTGGTGCTGGACGAGTTACAGATTCCGGCGGACCTTCAACCAGAGTCACGATTCTGCTTACGGGATGCACGCAGGCGCCGGAAGCCGGCCCGGATCGTGGTCAACGAGGCCATCAACGGTAGGAACACGAGCACGGCGACGACCAATCCGGCGAAGATCTTGAGCGCGAGGAGCGCGACGCGAAGCGCAGCCTCGGGCTCTGTGCAGCCGAGCGCTGACACCACCGCGACGGCCACAACAATGATTCCGAGCCCGCGATCGATCCGCGTCCGACCCATGTCCCACCCTTCAAGCCTCATGCCCCCGCCACCTTCTGGACACGGTATCATTGCCGCCCTTCGACCGCGCGAGTGGCGACTTTCGTTCTCCGACGATTCGGCGGTCGCTGCCAACGCGGCCGACGCAACCCATGTCCGTCGGAAACGTAGAGAAAGGGAACGCCCCTTCACGAGAGGGTCGTCACTACCGATGAAAGAACGGCTGAATCACCTATCTCATCTCAAGGAGTAGCCATGAATCGCCTCGTCCTCGTCATCCTGTGTCTGACCACAGTGTTCGCCACGACCGCGTCCGCGGAGTCCCCGGCGGGAAACTCCGATGCCTCGGCGGTCGCAAACGAGACCTTCCTCATACCGGAGCAGATTGCCGCCGATGTCCTGGCCACGATGGACCGCACAGCAGATCCGTGTCAGGACTTCTACCGCTACGCCTGCGGCACCTGGCTCGACAATACCGAGTTGCCAGCAGACCGGCCCCAATGGTTGCGCAGCTTCAATACGATTATCGAGCGCAATCAGCAGGTCCAACGCGAGCTCATCGAGAAGGCCGCCGCCGACCCGAGCGGAGACAAGGCGAGCAGGCTCGTGGGCACCTACTACGGCGCGTGCATGGACGAGGCTGCCGTGGAGAACGCTGGCGTTGAACCGTTACGGCCGATCTTCGCGAAAATCGACGCGATTACGGACTCCGAGTCGCTCTTCGCCGTGACCGGTGAGCTGTACCGTCAAGGGATTGGCCCATTCTACGGGTTCGGATCGAGCAGGGACTACAAGAAACCCGACTATCACGTCGCCGCTCTCGTCCAAGGCGGGCTCGGCTTGCCCGACATGGACTACTACGTCAGCGATGACGAGAAGAAGCGTGAGCTCCTGGCAGAGTACGAAAAGCACGTCGCCCACATGTTCACACTGCTGGGTGACACGGAGAAGGCTGCCAAGCAGAAAGCTGCCAGCAAGCCTCAAAAGAAGGCGCCTGCAAAAAAAGCTGCTGTAAAGAAGGCTGCCCCGGCAACAGCTGCTGATATAGTCTTTGGAATTATTGATGTGGCAAAGAAGGGCGTTAATACAACAACCCTTATGAAAAAGACACGTTTCACTGAAAAGAAGATTGCCAATCTGGTTTATAAACTTAAAAAACAAGGCAAGATTAAACGTATACAAAAAGGTGTTTATATAAAAGCATGACATGGGGGGAAATACCGCATCGAAGTACTGTATGTGATCGGACAAAACGGGCCTTATGCCAGAAACCAGACAGAGAATATTGTTGAGGGTGCGTTAACGATGGGTGCTCCATAAGATATTTTTTCTGTATTAGGGTTTGACACCCTGTATTTTGCTGCAGGGTAATTTATTTGAAATTCCAATTAAAATGACAGGTGGTTAAATGACAACAGTCCCAAAGAGGATATTAGTTGTAGATGACGATGAAGATATAAGGAAAGTCTTAAAAAAGATGTAAAAGACTTTCTAAATGAATACCCTCATCTCTCGGGTCACAGACAGATGAACCCTCTCTTGCATTCCCTGGCTGCTTCATCAACCTGGCCGAGGGTCGCAAACGCGACCGTCCGGCCATAGTGCCAGAAGGCCGTGGTCGCGATCAGGTCGCTCGGTGGTCTGGGCTCTGCCAGAATCTCCTCCCACATCCCGAAGCGGACCATGACATGGATCGGCGCTGAGATGAACCCATCCAGAAAATCCGGGTACGCACGGACGAGTTCCATCGGGACCTGCCGAACCATCTCCCGCGCGGCCTTCAGTGCGACTTCCCGCTGCCCGTCAAACATCGATGCGTAGGCGAGGAAGTGGTAGTTGTGGGCGCGGTAGAGTGTGTAGAACCCTCCCTGATCGATCCAGAGGCTGTCTGCGTCAATCGCCTTCTGGTTGGCCCGCATGGCATTTGCGTAGTGTCCCAGGCGGATGTCGATGTGAGAAGGCATGTGCACGAGGTGTCCGGCTCCCGGGACGCGGCTCCGAAGATTGTTTGCGGCCTCGAGCGCGCGCCCCGGGTCGGAGGAAGCTTCGACCGTGTGGATATAGAAGTGACACGCTCCCGGGTGATCGGGGACCAGTGTGAGAACCCGCTCCAGCGTCTCCACGATCTCCGGCGTCTCGGGCTGTGGCTTGCCGTCGGGTGTCCAGAGATCCCACGGGCGCAGATTGAGAAGCGCGTCGGAGAAGAGAGCCCCGAGATCAACGTCCTCGGGGTACTTCTGCCAGACCCGCCGCATTGAATCGGCGTACGCGAGGTTCAGCTCCTGGCGGTCTTCCGGTTGCGGCCACGCGTAGCGGAGGGTGAGCGCGCCGATGAGATCCTGCTCCATCACAGACGCACGGGGTGCCAGTCGCGCAGCCTGCCGCACCGTCTCCCATGCAAACCTGGCGGCGGCACTGTCGAGGAAGGGGTTATTGATGTTGGGCCCGGCTGCGTAGGCTTGCCCCCACCATGCCATCGCGCAGGTCGAGTCGAGCTCCAGGGCCTGCCGGAAGGAGGCGATGGCCGCATCATGGTTGAATCCGTAGAGAAGGACAAGACCCTGGTCAAAGTAGTTCTGGGCCTCCCGGGACTGCGTGGTGATCTCCCGGTGATAGTGCGCGAGGTCTTGCCTGAGTGGATATCTCTCGGCGCTCTCCTGTTTGCCGCACCCGGTGAGCAGGAATGCTATGCTGATCGCAATGACTGTACGCACGGCTCCTCCTTATGATGATGACCATACTCGAAGCGTTTTGTCGTGTCTCCTCTGCCACAGCCGCACTATGGACCGGGTGACCCCTGTGACGGGTCGCGCTCCGACTCTCCGGCTCCGTCTGCTTGGCTGGAAGACCCGGACGATGACTTCCGCCGGCTGTACATCATGGAGATAACGAGCAATGCGGTGCCGAGGACGACGAACGAGATGATCCGGAACACGGGATCCAGACCCACAAGGTCGACGATGAAAAGGTGAAGGACGGCCATCACGGTTGTCGCCAGGGCCATCCAGCGGTACTTCCGGTTCTTGAGGCTGCGGCTCGCGATGTAGTAGAGGAGCGCCACCATGAGCCAGGAGAGCGTAACATATCCGGGAGGGAGCGAGTGGTAGAGGGTGTACGGAATGAAGAAGAGTGCGCTTGCCAGGTAGGCATTGCGCATCATCTCGGTCTTCAGTTCCAGGCGGTCCTTCTGCCAGTTCAAGATGCGGGCACTGAGGAGCGCAACCATGCCGAAACTGAGACTGAGCGTGCTGACCGTTTCAGCGGTGACCAGGTAGGCCAGGAAGACAATGACGTAGATGGCGAAGTTGGCAAGAACGATGAACCTGGAGCGGAACCATACGGCGGTTGCGAGCACGAGGATGCTCTGCCAGCAGAGCCACACGAGTGAGTCGGGCAGCGGGAAAGAGTCAATGATCGATACGCTGAGCGAGGTGTAGCCGGCCAGAGCATAGATGAACGTGGAGTAGAGGCTTCGTTCCCGCACCCAGAAGGCAATGGCGAGGGCAAGGAAGAGCACCGATGCAACGCCGTGCCATACCGCGATGTGCTCTTCATAGACGCCCACCGAGAGCAGCAGGAGGAGCCCGAAGCTCCCGCCGCTGTTCAGGAAACTACTGAGACCCAGGGTGGCGGACTCCGGCCTCTCCCTGCTACGCAGGAGAGTTCCCAGGGCAAGGATCAGCGCGTAGAGGAGAAGGAACGCCAGGTTTCCCTCAGGCTCTGAGACAACCTGCAACGTGTTGCCGAAGATCGGGGTGTTCATCGCCCAGAGAGCGTGGGTCAGGTAGGCCATGACCGTCCCGTATGCCATGACCCCGATCCATGCATGCCGGAGGTGGGCGTACGCCACCGTGAGCGTGAGTCCTGTGATCAGGGTGAACACATAGGCGGGCTGGCCCCCGAGGAGAGCCGTCAGGTACCCCATGCTGAGGCTGATGCTCATCAGGTATGGAGAGCCCCGGTGGAAAGCGACAGCGATGTTGATTGCGACGGCGACCACGAGCAGCACGAGTTCGACGGTGGCATCGGTGATGGCCGGCTCCGGCGCAAAGTATGCAAGTCTGATCGTGCTGAAGTAGAAGAGTAACATCGCCCCGCCGAGCAGATAGCGTGAGACCTGCTCAAATGAGCGACGCAACAGGCGGGAGAGGAGGACGATCCCGCCGACAATGATATAGCCAAAGAGACTGGGAAGGAAAGGGGGGATGCCGTGGTAGGGGAGTGTGAGCAGGAACGCGATGCCCAGCGCCAGAACCACGATGCCAACCTTGGCAAACCAGTTCTGTCCAATCTGGAGTTCCAGCGCCTCCTCACGTGCTTCGGCGGTGGGCTCCACCATCTGGCCTTCCGTCTCCTCTTGCCCCGGGAGCGGGGTGAGGCCCAGGTGCGCCTCGATTCGAGCGAGGCGATCTTCAAGGCTCTTCAGATAATCTGTCAGGCCTTCGTGCGACGCGTCTTCAGCCGGGTGTGCCAAGGGGTCGATCCTTGCGGTGTATCGATCATGAACTGTGTGTCAGTTGGTTTTTCCAGGAATCCCCGGGAAACTTCATCCTTGCGACGAGGGCCTCGAACCTGGCGTGTCCGCGGAGCCGGTCCCAGAGGGGATCTACCGTGAAGTCGCAGAATGAGGTGTTCTTCTCCCCACATTCGTCCTCCTGTCAAGATGGTGCGGCCGGCGAGCTTTGCCAGGCCAGAGTCCAGTCGAAGTGGTCCCCGTTCGATTCTCCAGTTGAACGTCTCCTCTTCGGTCTTCTCGTCGAGATCGTGCAGAGCAGAGATGCTGGAGGGCTGAGACTGCCTTGGCTTCGTCTCTGATTCGGTGTCGTGCGTCGGGATCGCGTGTCAGTTCGGGGAGGAGAAACTCGAGGGCAACATGGTGTTCAGGCTTGAGGTCCAGGGCTCTGTAGACGAGCCCCATTGTGCCACCCCCGATGTGGTCGAGCATCCTGTAGCGTGCAACCGTCTGGCCAACAAGGGGGTCGATGGCAGTCACTCCTGTGAAGGAGACAAAGAACAGTACGGATGTCCCCGGGGACATCGTCGATCTCAAACATATGGAGTGGGGGGGTAAGAGTCAAATCACCCTTGCGCGATACAGGTGAAGAGGCGACTCTCACTCCTTTGTTCGAAGGGTTGATAGACGGAGGCAGGGGTATTGTATTTGGCCATATGGCTAGATATTTGGCAGACAATCTCGACCTGATGCTCCCGGCAAACCCGCTCCTTTCAGGAGATGTCTCACCCGGGGTCTCCGGGCTGAGGCTTCTCTCCGGCTTGACACTTCCGTCGGTTATCCCTAGCTTCAGGGCGTTCCCTGTCGGCTCTCTTCCTCTCCCGCCTGCACTCTGCGCATCAGGATCCCGGGCCGGCCAGCTTTTTCGTCCACCTACACCCACAACGGATTGGAGGTTCCCATGCGAACCCTCTTCGTGTTGAGTCTACTCCTCTGTTCTCTGACCCTTCTCTCCTGTGCGCTGCCCGAGCCCAATGTGGCGGAGGTCCGCAAGGCAATCGAGGAGATGACAGCTCAGATGGCCGAGGATATGGAGGCCGGTGTCGTTGACACGACGCTGGCACGCTACACCGATGATGCCATCTCTCTGCCAAACTTCGGCCCGGCGGCCAGAGGCAAGGCGGAGATCCTGGCCTCGTACAAGAAGATGATGGAAATGGATGTGAAGATGCTGGAGGTGGATTTCACGGTGACCGACGTAGCGGTCGGCGGAAAGTATGCCTATGAGATAGGGACCTATGATATGACCATCTCGATGATGGGCATGCCTCCAGCACCGGAAAAGGGAAAATACCTCACCGTCTGGGAACGTGGTACCGACGGAACATGGAGAATCAAAGTGGAGACCTGGAACACCGACAAGCCGCCCGCGATGCCCGATACGGACGATGATGAGGATGAAGACGACAAAGACGAAGACGAAGACTAGTTAGCCCTTGAGTGGCCGCTGCACCCTGGTGTGACGGCCACTCTTCGCTCTGGTATCTCTCTGTGGGATGCTGACCCGACAGGGGTTACAGTTCCCTTCCTGAAGAATCTACAGGAGCCCCTGCGGGCTCGTTGCGCAGGCGCATTCTTTCCCCCCCCCATTTTCACCTATTCCCTCGCGCAGAAGAGACCCCGGGAACCTCCGGACCCTCCACAAGTGGCACGTCCTTTGAAGTCCTCCTGCTCCGGGGTCGGGAGGTCGCCCGCGCAGGGGACGGGCTCTTCCCGGCCAATGCATGGACTACTCATCAACGAGGAGGGACTCATGGGACACGCCTTCAAGCTGATGCTTGTCGTTGCAGTGGTGCTCTTCTGCACCAGCCTGACCGCCCGGAGCGAGGCGGTTCACGCCGTCTATCTCAAAGACGGAACCGTCGTGAAGGGAAAGATCATCGACGTCGTGGCAGACGAGAGCATCCGGATACGTACGACCGATGGTGATATCCGGGTGTTTCAGATGGGAGAGATTGACAAGATCATGAAGCGGAAGGCGCGCTCAGGATCTTCATCCTCGTCCAGCCGTTTCGAACTGTCCCTGCTTGGCGGATACGGCTCCCAGGACATCTACAGGGTCGGGCTGGGGGGGAGAATCGGATACGTCTGGTCCAGCGGTTTTTACGTCGGTGCTTCGGGGGCCTACCACCTCGGCACCACCGAGCAGGCTCAGGTGATCGGCTATTCGCTGAGTGCGACGGCAAACAGCCTCTACGTGGGACCAGAGCTGGGATATGACCTCCGGCTGGGCCTTGGCGCAAGCCTCCGCCCGTATGTGAACGGCGGATACTACAGCGCCCTCGCTTCCATGAGTGGCTTCGGCACCACCGGCACCGCCTCCGAGTCGAGGTTCTACGTCGCACCCGGACTTCTCTTTCAGATCGCTGCCGGGCCCATTCTCTTTGGTGCAGATGGCCGGTATCTCATCGTGACGGGAGAGAATGGAGAGGAAGTGAACTCCTTCGGCGTTTTCGGGAGTCTTGGGTTCGGTTTCTAGTGTCAGGTGGGACTGAGCCAGAGGGTTTCCTATTGACAGTCTGAGGCTCAGGGGTTACCTTTTTGGCGGCATCTCATCGCAACGATTTCTGAGGGACCGCCGTGCGATGGCCCCTGATCTCCAGGGTTGAAGGAAGACTGATCTCAGGGGTAGGTCCTGATCACCATCGGGACCCCGGGCAGCGGTGCACCATCCGGTGCCCGGGGTTCTCTCTTCTTCTCAGTCTGGCCCTTGCACTGACCGCCGTTTCCTCCGGTTGCGCCGACAAGGCATCAAAGACCTCCCGAAAAGAAGACACTCCCTACACGCGAAAGGTAAGCTCATCGATCAGAGGGATTGTAGAACGCATGACGTTGGACGGCGTGGGAACGGAGAGCTCCGACGATGAGGCTATGGATCTGTCACAGCAGTACTCCACATCGATCGTGAAGGTGGATCATGAGGGAAGGATCCACTGCTACATTACTCTTGACACCTTTGAAAGAGAGAACATGGACTCACTCCGCATGCTCTCAGTCACGATCGAGAGGGAAGAGCCGGCATTGCTCCTCGTTCAGGCGTGGGTTCCTTTTGACAGAATCCGGCCGCTGTCCGAGTGCACCTTTGTCAGCCGGGTCAGGCCGCCTGACTACCTGGCTCCGCGCTGAGAGCCGCGGGATGTGAGGGATCACACATGCAGAGGAGGTGACCATGGAGTGCAGGTCATTGGTTATTCTGGCAGGACTGTTTGCATTCGCTCATGGATCTTCCTCATTCGGCCAGGAGAGTCCGTTTGGGCCGAGAACCGTTCAGGAAATCCTGGCGGAGAAAGCGTCGCGGAGCGCTGATGAGCGGAAGATCAGCTCGCTTGTCCTCCAGACCGTTGACCTCCTTCGTCAGGCCGAGAAGAGCCATCGACTTTCCGTGGACGTTCGCCGGTCTCTGGCGAATGCTCCGGGCGTTCTCCAGGTGGACGGGGAAAGGCGCCTGCGTCTCTATCTCTATCTGGACGAGGGGTATGAGGTGGATCAACTCCTGGAAGAGCTTCGGGACCTCGGCTGTGGTCTGGAGATATTCGAGCGGCGCTTTCACATCGTGCAGGCCTGGGTTCCCTACCGGGCGATTGAGCGTGTAGCGGGGGTTGCCTCCGTCAGGCGGATCGCGTTTGCCGAGACACCCTTCACGCAGACCGGGAGCAAGACGAGCGAAGGGGACGCGGTGATGCGGGCTGATGTGGCCAGGCCGATCTTCGCGGTCGATGGTGCGGGAGTGAAAGTTGGCGTTCTCTCAGATGATGTGGACAGCCTCCTGCTCGCAGTCGCCTCTGGTGATCTTCCCTCCACTGTTCAGGTCATCACGACCGATCCAGGCAGCTTCCAGCAGAACGAGGGGACGGCGATGCTTGAGATCATTCACGATCTCGCCCCGGGAGCCGACCTGGCATTCAGCACGGCGTCTCCGACATCGCTGGTCTTCATTCAATCGGTACGGGAGCTTGCGGATCCGGGGACGGGGAACTGTGACATCATCGTGGATGATGTCCTCTATCTCCAGGAGCCGGTCTGGGAGGACGGGCCGATTGCGCAGATTGTCGACTCCGTGGTGAACCTCGCCGGAGTGGCGTACTTCTCCTCTGCCGGGAACGAGCGTGAGGTGACCTATGTGGAGAATTTCAATCCGGGCGGGCCGCAGCTTGGCCTCAATGATGTGCACCTGTTCGGCCCCACCGATCCTGCGATGCTGGTCTCCGTTCCCCCGGGGGCGGAGATTCTGTCGACGCTCCACTGGAACAACCCGTACGGGTCCTCGGGAGACGACTACGATCTCTACATCTTTGATGCCGCCCTTCAGAACATTCTGGCATCCAGCACAGACCTCCAGACCGGCTCTGGAGACCCCGTGGAGCTTGCCAGGTACACGAATCAGGACAACGACGATCTCTATCTCAACATCGTCGTGGACCACGCCGGGGGTTCCCCTGCTGTTGATCTCCACCTGGTGAACTTCGGCAACGGCGTCATCCAGCACGAATACAACTTCCCTGTAGGGGGGATCTACGGTCACAGGTGTGCACCCGGCGCGGTCGCTGTTGGCGCGATCCGGAGCAGCGCCTTCCCTGGAGGGAGTTTTGCGGCGGAGGATTTCAGCATGTTCGGGCCGCGCATCATCCAGTTCCCCGCACCGGTGATGAGGACGACCCCGCAGATCGCAGCCATTGACGGGGTCTCGATCACGGGCGCCGGAGGTTTCGGACAGCAGGTCCCGTCGGGATCCGGCAACTACTTCTTCTTCGGGACGTCTGCCTCCGCGCCGCATGCGGCGGCCGTCGCCGCACTTCTCCTGGAGGCAAACCCCACACTCACTCCGGCGCAGATTACATCGACGATGACGGGATCGGCGCTGGATCTGGGCAATCCCGGATGGGACTTCAACCTCGGCTATGGCCGGCTTGACGCATTCAATGCTCTTGCATCGCTGGGGCGGGCCTACTTTTCGGATCCTCACCTCAACCTGGATGCTGTGCAGCCCGTGGCCGTGGACACACTGGCGATCACGGACACCGGCACGGTACAATCCGTGATGGTCTCCTTTGTGTGCCAGCACTCGTTCATCGGGGATCTCATAGTGGAGCTGGAAGCCCCCGGTGGTCAACGGGTGACGCTGATGCAGAATCCCGGTCCTCCTCCCATGGGCGATGACGGCAACAACCCCAATATCGTGCTTGATGACAATGCCCCGATGGGGATTGACAGCATTGACTTCGGCCCGGGTGAAGACATCTTCGGATACTACTTCCCTGTGCCCGGGATGCTGAACATGCTCGGCGGAGCCCCGATGAACGGCGATTGGGTCATTACGGTCATGGACATGAATCCCGCCTTCAACGACGGGAAGCTCTATCACTGGGGCCTCCACTTTTCGTTGACGACCTCCGTCGATGAGCAGCCGGCAGAGGCGGTCCCCTCTGCCTACGCGCTTCATCAGAACTACCCAAATCCGTTCAATCCGAGTACGGTCGTGGAATACTCTGTCCCGGAGGCATCTCACGTAGCGATACAGGTCTATAACGTCCTGGGAGAAGAGGTGGCATCGCTTGTTGCGGGGGAACACGCTCCGGGCACCTTCAGGGTCTCCTGGGACGCCTCCGGAGTCCCGAGCGGAGTCTACCTCTGCCGGCTGCAGGCTGACGCCACCTCGACGGGGTCGGGTCAGCGTTTTGCATCCACACGAAAGATGATCCTTGTGAAGTAGTGCGGCCATGGCAGTCTGGAAAACGGTACTGGTGGTCCTTCTCCTCGGGCTCTTCGGTCTTGGCATCTGGCTCTCGGTATCAGCGCTCCGTGGTGAGACAGAGGCGTGGGAAAGCCCTCTTTCCCTTCTCTACGGTCTGCCGATAATCATCGTTCTCCCGTTCGCGGCCGGCTACTTCCTTCCGAGAAATTTCAAGCTGTGGGGATTTGCTGTCTTCCTCTTCCACCCTCTCGTCCTCTTCACTGAGGGCGGGTCGGGAACACTCTTCTTCGCGGGCGTATTCCTCGCTGCAGTGCTTGCAGGGATCTGCACGCTCTTCTCATTCTTCGGGTACCTCCTCAGGCAGAAGCAGCTGGCTCGGTCAGCGGGCTCAGAAGAGATCTCCTGAGCCAGTAAAAGAGAACACACACCGGGAACTATCTCCCTCCAGAACCGTTTACAGGAAACATCGGGGACTCTGACCGATCACTCCGTGTCTGTGGGATCCGGACCGTCTTTTCGCCCTGGAATCGCGGGTTCTGGTCACTTCCGGCGCTCGCCCTGGCAAGGCGGGGGGGATCTCAGGCTTGAGGCCGTAACCAACCCATACACTCATTGCAACAAGGAGGCAGCATGAAGAAGCTCGTCCTTTCTCTCCTGGCCGTTGGATGTGGCCTCTCCCTGGCACTTGCGCAGGAGACGGCACCGACACCCGAAGAGCAGTCTGCGATGATGGAAGAGATGATGACGAAGGCCAAGGAGCTCGGCAGTCCGGGTGACTGGCACGCGAAGCTCAACCCCGTCATCGGGACCTGGGATGTGGAGACCAGGATGTGGATGGGAGGTGAGGGCTCCGGTGAGCCGATCGCCAGCAAGGGAACAGCAACGAACAGCTGGATCCTTGGCGGGAGATATGTGAGGCAGGAGTACCTGGGAGAGATGATGGGCCAACCCTTCATCGGCTTCAGCCTGACCGGCTACGACAACTACAGCAAGAAGTATGTCTCGATGTGGATCGATGATATGAGCACGATGTTCTCCACGATGGAGGGGTCGGTGGACAGGACCGGGAAGGTCTTCACGCTGTACGGCAAGATGCACGAGCCGATGACCGGGGAACTGGACAAGACGGTGAAGTACGTCCTCCGGATCGTGAACACCGACAGGCACGTCTTCGAGATCCACGACACGTACATCGGTGAGCCGAACACGAAGGTGATGGAGCTGACATACACGCGGAAGAAGTAGGACGGATTCTTTACTCTTCGGTGATACTCCCGTGACACTTTTGCCTCATCTTGGTGCACCCACGCGGCGGTTCAGATGTGCCGCTAGGCTCTATCCAACACCATTACTGGAGGTGCACCGTGAAACAACATCTTGCGTTCTTTCTGCTTCCGCTTGCGGCCTTCTTGATCGCGGGTTGCGCAGATGAAGCGGCAACCCCGCCTCAGGACGTCCCCGGCGAGGGTTCGGCCTTCGCTCAGGAAGGGGAGGGGTATGACAGCGATGCCGAAGCACTGGCAAAGTTCGGCGGGCCGATCAGCTACAAGATCACCCTGGAAAATCTGAGCCCGCAGACCGGGGCCGGCTCCAGCCAGCCCTTCTCACCCCCCGTCATTGCGGTTCACTCGAGGAAGATCAGGCTGTTCCAGATCTGGCAGAGAGCGTCCGATGAGTTGCGCCAGATCGCCGAGGATGCCGTCAACGGTCCGATGGTGAGCAAGCTAGAGTCGAGCAGTGAAGTTCTTTCGGTGACAGAGGGGACGGGCGTGATCCTGCCGGGGCAGACCGCCGAGTTTACCGTGAATGCCGAGCGGGGCTTTCACCGGCTCTCCATTGCGACGATGCTGGTGAACACCAACGACGGTTTCACCGGAACGAGCGGCAAGCTCCTCCCGCTTTTTGGGAGGCAGGTGATCTACCTCCGTGCATTTGATGCGGGGACGGAACGGAATACCGAATCAGAGGCACATATCCCCGGTCCCTGCTGCGGGAGCCACAATGTTCGTGTCCCGACCGATGAGAGGATCAGGTTCCACAGAGGGATTACCGGCAGCGGTGATCTGGATCCCTCCGTCTACGGCTGGGATGAGCCGGTGGCGAAGCTGACAATCGAGCGCGTCTACTAGAGCGCAGGTGGCGACGGGGGGAAGGCCGGCGGGGTGCCCGGCTTCCCCCCTTGTTCATGGGCGGGAGTTTTCCGTATATATGGAGGCACCAGAGGACAGCAACTGTGCGAACACGGAAGAGAGTTCTGATCATCGAGGACGATAAAGACATTGCCGGCCTGGTGGAATTCCATCTGAAGGACCTCGACTGTCAGAGCGATCTCGCCTACGACGGAGAGGATGGTCTGGAGATGGCCATGAAGGCAACGTACGATCTCATCATCCTGGACCTGATGCTCCCAGGCGTGGATGGCATGGAGATCTGCCGGGAAGTTCGTGCAGCCAAGAACAACACGCCGATTCTCATGCTGACATCCCGCTCCGAGGAGTTTGACAAAGTGCTGGGGCTGGAGCTCGGCGCAGACGACTACCTGACCAAACCTTTCGGGATCCGGGAGCTACTTGCCAGGGTCAAAGCCATCTTCCGGCGTGTTGATCCTGCCAGGGTGGCGGAGGGGGGCCGGGCGAAGGCGCCTGTCCGGTCGGGTGATCTCGTTGTGGATATCGAAAAGAGGAAGGTCACGCTGGCCGGCGATCCCGTTGAGCTGACCGCCAAGGAGTTTGACCTGCTCGCCCTGTTTGTCAGGAACCCCGGAAGAGCATACACCCGCCAGGCGCTTCTCGACGCGGTCTGGGGGTACTCGTTCGAAGGATACGATCACACCGTGAACTCTCACATCAACCGCCTTCGGTCAAAAATTGAAGAAGACCCGTCCAACCCCCGATTCATCCAGACCGTCTGGGGCATCGGGTATAAATTCGCCGAGGAAGACTAGGCTCACCGGCAGCCTCTTCTGGAAGCTCTCGGCGGTCTTCCTCGTTGTGCTCACCCTCATGGGTGGTGCCTACATATGGCTCACCTTCTTCACCAGCGAGATGTACTTTGCCGAGACCAGTCAGCGATTGAACGCCGATCTCGCCCAGCACGTCGTCGATGAGATACAGCCCATCATCAACGGAAAACCGAACCAGGAGGCGCTGGCCGAGATCTTTCATGATGTCATGGTCGTCAACCCGGCGGTGGAGGTCTACCTGCTGGACTCAACGGGGAGGATCATGGCGTTCGATGCCCCGCCGGAGAAGGTAAAAGCCCAGAGCGTTTCACTGGAGCCGGTAGAGGAATTCCTCCGTTCGGGAAGGTCGCGCATGGTGCTGGGCGACAATCCCAGGAACAGGGAGAAACCCCGGGTCTTCTCCGCCGCACCGGTCCTGGTGGACGGAAGGAGGGCCGGTTACATCTACGTCCTGCTGCGCGGCGAAGAATACGACTCGGCAGCCGATCGGATAAGGGAAAGCCACATACTCTGGCTCGCCTTCCGCGGCCTGGCCCTCAGCCTTGTTGCCGCCGGGATCATCGGTCTGGTTGCCCTGGCGCTGGTCACGAGAAAACTGAGACGCATCTCCAGGACTGTCCAGGCGTTCAAGGAGGGAGACTATGCGCAGCGGTGCCGGACCACCTCCGACGATGAGCTGGATCGGCTTGGCAACACGTTCAACGAGATGGCTGAGACGATCGAGGGGACGCTTGATCAGTTGAAGCACGCTGATGCCCTGAGACGCGAGCTGATTGCAAACGTGTCTCACGATCTCCGGACGCCGCTTGCATCGATGCAGGGCTACATCGAGACCGTGCTGATGAAGAACGGTACGCTCCAGCCCGAGGAGCGGGATGAGTTTCTCAGGATTGTTCTGGGAGGGACCGAGCGGCTGAGCAAGCTGGTTGAGGAGCTCTTTGAGTTGTCCAAGCTCGAGGCCAAGCAGACACGCCCCAGACCGGAGGCGTTTTCACTCCCTGAGCTGCTGAACGACCTCATCCAGAAGTTCGGTCCACTTGCGGAGCGACACTCCGTCACCATTGAGGTACATTTTCCCGATCGCCTCCCGCCGGTCCGTGCCGACCTGGGTTTGATAGAACGGGTGCTGCAGAATTTGCTGGAAAACGCCGTGAAGTACAACCGTCAGGGTGGGAAGGTGCAGGTCCGACTGGAGCGGTTGAATGGAAAGGTGGAGATCTCCGTAACAGATACCGGCATCGGCATACCGGAAAGAGACCTTTCGCACGTCTTTGATCGCTTCTACCGGTCACGTCGATCCGGCACGACCTCCGGGGCGGGCCTGGGCCTGGCGATCACAAGGAAGATCCTGGAGGCGCACGGAGAGACCATCAGCGTGGAGAGTGAAGTCGGCAGCGGCACCACGTTCAGCTTTCAGCTCTCAGCATCCCCATCCGTTCCGGTCCCCGCCTGAACCGGTTGCGTGAGCGTGTGATGGTGGAGGTGCCGGAGAGCAATCAGCTCATCCTTCCTCGTGCAGTTCGTAGTGGAGCGTGATGAGGCCGCTCTCGTAGGGGTGTGCCTTCTTGAGGGTGAGCTGTGTGATGACGCCGATCTCCGGGAGCATCGGTATCCCCTCTCCGAGGAGGACGGGGTGGAGCGCCACGATGACATCGTCTATGAAATCGGCCAGCAAGAGCCGTTTGAAGAGCTGGCCACCCCCCACCAGCCAGATCTCTTTTCCCTTGCGGGCGCGCAGCTGAGCCACCGTCTGTGCGACGTCGGCGCTGATGACCTGCACTTCCGGGAAATCGCTTGCCCGCAGGGTGCTGGAGAAGACGTAGTTGGTGACCCCGGGATATGCTCGTTGATTGTGGGCAAGCATGCACTCGTAGGTCCTGCGTCCTATGAGCACCGTATCGATGGTGCCGGTGAACTCCTCCATCCCGTAGTCTTGATCCGCGAAGAGCCAGTCCACCTCCCCTTCCGGACCGGCGATGTACGCATCAAGGCTCACGGCCACAAAGTACTTGACCCGGCGCGGTCTCATTGCCCAGGCCGTCATCTCCCCTGTCTGTGGAACGAAGTGGTGGTTCTCATACTAGGGAGTCGGTGGCTAAGAGTCAACCTGAGAGTCGCGACGCTGTTGTTGTTGACACCCTGACCGCATTTCCATACATTGATCGCGAAGCGCTACCCCATCTGCAACCCGACCGTCCCGCCGTGCAGAACTCCCCGGAGGAGGGCGCACAATGATTGGCAAAGAGGTTTCCCACTACAGCATACTGGAGCGGATAGGCGGAGGGGGAATGGGCGTTGTCTACAAGGCCCGGGACCTGAAACTGGACCGCCCCGTTGCACTCAAGTTCCTCCCACCTGAACTCACACGCGACGCCGAGGCAAAGCAGCGGTTTGTCCACGAGGCGAAAGCCGCCTCGGCGCTCGACCACGCCAACATCTGCACTATCCACGAGATCGATGAGACCGAGGACGGTCAGAGCTTCATCGTGATGGCGTACTACGGGGGGGAGACGCTCAAGCAGAAGATCGAGCGCGGTCCGCTGAAGGTGGAGGAGTCTCTGGGTATCGCCGGGCAGCTGGCTGAAGGGCTCGCGCGAGCTCACGAAGCCGGGATGGTCCACCGGGACATCAAGCCAGCCAACGTCATGCTGACGGAGAGAGGGGAGGTGAAGATCGTCGATTTCGGTCTGGCAAAACTCGGAGGTCAGACGAAACTGACGCAGACGGGGACGACACTCGGGACGTTTGCCTACATGTCGCCCGAGCAGGTCCGGGGTGAAGAGGCCGACCACCGTTCCGATCTCTGGTCACTTGGCGTCGTCCTCCATGAGATGCTGACCGGAAGACTCCCCTTCAAGGGAGAATTCCAGCAGGCAATGGCCTACTCCATCCTGAACGAGCCGCCGGAGCCGGCCACCGCGATGCGCTCAGGCCTGCCGGTGGAGCTGGACCGGATCATCGGCAAGGCGCTCTCGAAGAGAGCTGAGGAGCGGTATCAGCATGCCGATGAGTTCCTGGCTGACATCAGGAGACTCAGGCGGGAATCAGCATCGGGCGGGCCTTCGCCTGTGCCCGGGAAAGGAGAGAAGAAGAAGAGGCCCTCGCGGCTTTTGATTGGAGCAGCGGCGTTTTTCGTCCTCATTGCTGCGGCCTTCCTCGTGAACCAGTTCCTGTTTCAGCCTGCTATTGCCACAGAGCCGGTGCCGATTGCGGTCATCACGTTTGAGAATCAGACAGGGGATCCCGGATACGACTATCTCTCCAAAGCGATTCCCAATCTCCTCATTACCAGCCTGGAACAATCCAGCTACCTGCAGGTGACGACCTGGGAGCGGATGCGCGACCTGTTGAAACAGCTCGGGAAGGACACGGTTGAGGTCATCGACAGAGACCTCGGCTATGAGCTCTGCCGCATGGACGGTGTGGATGCCATCGTCCTCGGCAGTTTCGTCAAGGCGGGAGACCAGTTCGCGACGGACGTCAAGGTGCTGGATGTCGAGACGAAGAAGCTCATTCATGGTGCACGCACCAGGGGAACGGGGGAAGGGAGTATCATCGAGTCGCAGATTGATGAGCTCAGCGAGGAGATATCGCACGGCGTGGGTCTCTCCGGCTGGAGGATTGAGGAGGCTGCAAGACCTGTTGGAGAAGTGACAACGCATTCGATGGAGGCCTACAACTACTTTCTCAAGGGGCGGGAGGATTTTATCAAGTTCTACTACGCAGATGCTGTCCGGTTTTTGGAGAAGTCCATAGAGCTGGACTCCAGCTTTGCCATGGCGTACCTCTATCTCGGGAGAGCACAGGGTGCCAGGGATAACATTCGCGCACGGAACGCGAGCTATGTAAAGGCAAAGCAGTACTCCATGAGGGCGACCGAGAGGGAACGGCTTTGCATCGACGCTTTCTATGCCAGTGCGATCGAGCGGGACCAGGAAAGATACTTCCAGATTCTCCAGGAGCTACGGAAAGAATATCCGAAAGAGAAGTGGGTCTTTGTCCTCCTCTCCCTCTACTACGGTAGCCGAGATATGTACGAGAAGGAGATCGAGACGCTGCAGGCGGCACTCCAGCTTGATCCAGGCTACGGAGACGCCCTCAATCTGCTGGCGTATGCGTATGCGGATCGTGGAGAGTTTGACAGAGCGCTGGAGTATCTGGAGCGCTATGCGAATGTCAGTCCGGGTGAAGCGAACCCGTTTGACTCGATGGCTGAGGTCTACTTCCGCAAGGGGGACCTGGAGGAGGCGCTCAAGAGGTATGAAGAGGCAGTGGAAGTGAAGCCCGGTTTCCTCTCCTGTTTTCCCATCAGCTACATCTCTGCGCTGCAGGAAGAGTACGATACGGCACTTGAATGGGTGAACCGCTTCAGAAGTCAATCCTCCGATTCGGGCGAGGTGGCGATGGCCGAGTTCTGGAGAGCTCTCCTGCATCACTGGACGGGCTCGCGGGAGCAGGCGCTGCGTGAGATGCGAGAGTCCCGCAGGCTCTGGGGAGTTGTTGGGCACAGGTTCTACCAGGCCGCGATGGATATCTACCTGTCGTGGATGTTGCTTGACCGGGGAGATCTGGATCAGGGGCTGATGCGTATGGAACAGGGGCGCGAGTTCGCCGTGGAGTATTTGCCCGCCCGGCGTCAGAACTTCCTGGCCCTTGAGGATCTCTACCGCGGGCATGTTGCGCTGGAGAGGGGAGAGATTGACTCGGCCTCATACAGGGCGAAGGCACTGGCCGGTCGCCTGCCGGAGGTTCCATCGGTGATGCAAGATCACTATATATACCTGTCGGCGTTGCTGGATGCCGCCGTGTGGTTCGCCCGAGGCGAGATCGACAGCACGGAAGCCGTCTGCAGCCGGGCCGGGCCATCCGCTGTCACGAGGGCTACTCCGCAACAACTCTCCTGGTATGTTATGCCGTTTCTCTACAGGCCCAATTGCGATCTCCTCGGGCACGCATACGTGGAGAGGGGTGATCTCGACAGAGCCATCGCCGAGTACGAGCGCCTGACGAGGTATGATCCGTCGGGTCCCGACCGGCGATGGATCCGTCCCGAGAATCACTATGCGCTCGCCAGGCTCTACGAGAAGAGAGGATGGAGAGCGAAGGCTGCGACCGAGTATGAGAGGTTCCTGAGAATCTGGCGGAATGCAGACGATGGTCTGCCGGAGAAGAAAGACGCCGTCAAGCGCCTGGCTGCGCTGAGTGCGTCATGAGGGATGAGCCCGTTTGTTCTCTAGAAGCTGAGGAGATTGAGCTGCCAGGTGAGGACCAGGAGCGTCCGGCAGGTTTCCCTGGCATGGAGATGGCTGATGGCCACCCCCAACCCGCTCGGATCGAGCCGGAACCAGCACGAAAGCCGTCCGGTCAGGGCCATTCCGGAAAGGCGATGCTGATCCGGAGAGCCGAGTCCCCGCACCTCCCAGAAGTATCCGGCCCCGGCCGATACCTCTGTGGCGAATGTTCCCCCTCCTAACCTCACCCCGGCAAGTAGGGAGATGTCTCTCAGGGAGTCCTTCATCTTCTGTCGTGTGCGGCTCTTCTGGAGGAAGGTGAGGTTGTATGCCTCGCCTTCGCTGTATGTGACCCCCAGGAGATTCCTGTAGTTGAGATACCAGAGGCCGAGTGTGTAGGAAGCCCGAAGCTCCCCCGGTGATGAACCATACTTGAGGCCGGTGGATCGGGTCACCGCCTCCTCCCGGCCGGGGTGGCGCCTGGAGGTTGTCCCGGCAGGCGTCCAAGAGAAGGTGTGCTGAGTGACCAGGAGAGCCAATGCTGCCAGGATGGAAGCATTCGGGAGTCTCATCTTGCCTGCGGCCTGATTGTTCGTGAGCCCGTAGCAAGGTACCCTCTCTCAGGTCTGTCATTGTCAAAGAAAGGTCAAAGATTTGCCACGGTTCGTGAGGCCATATGTTTGCCACTGTTCAGCAAATCAGGCAATCCGGCATCTCAGCGGTCTGCGCTTCATGGCAAGTGAGCCCTTCTCTCTGCTGGTTCCCGGACCGATCGGTCCCGACGCGAAGGGGAGGAACTCTCGGTCGTCCGGTCCAAAGAATCCTGTTGCATCTCATCTGCTGAATAGCTATACATACCGCTCGTTCTTACTGTTCTCTCACACTCCGTGGTCTGGCGTCTCTGCCGGCCCGACATTGCTGCATGAAGCCCGGAAAGAATAGATGGGACTAGCCGCCATGCCGAGTCCTCTGCCGGACCACAGCCGCCCACACCGGGTTTCTTCCCGGCTGCACGCGCACGCACTCTCCCGCATCAGATCAGTATCATCCCTGCAAGAATTTCTCACCCCTCCTGCATCCAACGCATATGCCTCACCGACGTCGGTCTGTTCATGGCCATGCAGCCCACCGCAGATCTTCCATAACAGGGGAGCCCTATCGATGAAAACCCGGCTCCATTTTCCCCTCCCGGCTGCACCCTGCTGCGTCCACCTTTTCGCTTCTTCCGGAGAACGACCCAGGAGCGTGGCCAGCCCGTATCTCCATCTTCAACAGCTCTCCAACGACGAGGAGGCCAGGCACTTCTTCACGGTCTGGAGGAGTCGGAGAGTTGTGAGCTCACGCAGGGGGGCATTGGGGTGTGCACTCTCTGGCGGGCAGTTGTGGGCCATAACTGCGGGCATGCAATCCGATCCCTGCCAGGATTCCGGCTGGTCCCCTCGTGGCCCCGCCGCCGCGGGGCGCGTTCTCTCGTCTTCGGAGTTGCGCCGGCAGATGCATGAGTCTTCAGTTGCATCACCAACAAACAATCACCACCACAATCCCTAGCGGGGAGGTACACACAATGCGTCACACACACTACGCGACTGCGCTGGTCCTGGCTCTTGCGGTCGGAACACTCGTCTTCTACGGTCTTTCCCACGCAGGGGGCGGAAAGGCAAAGGGGGGGAGTAAGGAACAGGTCGAACGCGGCAGGTATCTTGTCATGGTCGGCGGCTGCCAGGATTGCCATACTCCCAAGACGATGGGGCCCAAGGGACCTGTCTTCCACCCCACGAAAACTCTTTCGGGTCACCAGGCTGACGCGAAACTCCCGACGGTGCCCGAGGGAGTGATCGGGCCGGAGGGATGGGGAGCGCTCACGAACCACGATCTGACCGCATGGGTGGGCCCATGGGGCATTTCGTTCGCCGCGAACATCACCCCCGATGAGGCGACAGGGATCGGCGGATGGACCGAAGAGCAGTGGATCCAGACGTTCCGCACCGGGAAGCATCTCGGCACGGGGAGGGACATTCTGCCTCCCATGCCCACGACGAGTTTGGTGAAGATGACCGACGAAGATCTGAAGGCGGTGTTCGCCTACCTGAAGAGCATAAAGCCGATCAGGAACGTCGTCCCACAGCCCCTTCCCCCGCCAGGGAAGAAGTAGCCGTGTCGCAAACCACGAGGGAGATGCTCCGATGAACGCAGTGGAGGTGTTAAAGCACGGGCACAGGACGGTCCTCGAGGCCGTTGACGGCCTGGCCGAGGCGGATGCCATGGAGCTGCGTGTCGGGACTGTCTGGTCGACAAAGGAGATCATTGCGCATCTCGGGTCATTTGAGCTGCTCCTGGAGGATGTCTCGAAAACCTTTACCGGCGGGGGCCAGACACCAACGCTGGATGCCAAGCGGGAGAAGGGGGAGGATTTCAACGAAAGCGAGGTTGCGCAGCGGAGAGGGGAGACATACCAGAACATTCTCACTGAGTACAGGCGTGCGCACGAGCGGGTGATGTCATATATTGAAGAGATCCCCGCCTTTGACCCTTCGCAAGGAGGGGACGATTCCCTGGTACGGGCCCGCGTACTCACTGGATGATTTCATCGTCTATGCAAATTATCCGCACAAGCGTGAACACTCCGGACAGATACGGGTCTTTCGTCGACGGCTCGAGCAGGCCGGGGCGAACAAGCGTGCAGCCACGTTCTGACGTGTGGGGGAGAGCGATTCAGTCACCATCAGATGAAAGGGTCCAAACAATGCAGATAACCATTCGTTGTGCAGTTCCACTGCTTCTGGCGGCGCTACTCGTCTCGTGCGCCCCGCCAGGACAGCAGACGCTCGCTGATGCCGATGTAGCGGCCATCAGGGCAAGTTCGGAGGGGTGGGACAAAGCATACAATGAGCGTGACTGGGCAGCCCTGGCTTCCTTCTACACGGAGGATGCAATCGTGATGCCACCCAACGTCCCCGCCGTGAAGGGACGGGCGGGCATTGAGGGGTTCTTCGCACAGACCCCACCGTTCAGCGCTGCGGGTCTTGAGATCACGGAGATCGACGGCCGGGGGAATCTGGCCGTTGTCTCTGGCACCTACTCGGTGACCTTCACGATTGAGGGGATGCCGCCGTTCGAGGACGTCGGGAAGTGGGTTGAGATTCGGCACAAGCAGGCCGACGGGAGCTGGCTCATCCACCGCGACATATTCAACTCTGATGTAGCTCCACCCACGGAGGGATGACCGATGCCCAGAACGATCAATCAGAAGGTAACGATTAGCGCCGGATCCCGGGCGGTCTATGATCTCTTGATGGACTCCCGGAAGCACGCACGCGCCACCGGTGCGCCCGCAACGGTGAGCAAGAGGGTGGGGGGTCTGGTGAAGGCCGGTGGCGGTTACATCACGGCGGTGAATCTGGAGCTGAAGCCGGGGAAACGGATCATCCAGGCGTGGCGTGGGAAGAACTGGCCGGACGGTGCGTGGTCGATCGCCACCTTCGAGCTGAAGGGGATGGAAGGGAGGAGGACAAAGCTTTCCTTCACACAGGAAGGAGTTCCCGGCAGACACTACGCCGCCATCAGCAAGGGCTGGCGCCTCCACTACTGGGACCGGCTGAATGCGTACTTCGAAGGGAAGAAGAGGTAGTCTGGTGGAAACCGGCACGGCTCTGCCTCCCCGGCAGGACTGGCTGACAATCGCTGCGATCGGGGTTGTGGTGTTCCTGCTGCAGAACCTCCTGCACGAGGGGGTCGGCCACGGGGGCGCGTGCCTGCTCGTAGGAGGCCGGCCGGTCGCCCTCTCCACGGCCTACTTCGATTGTGATCTGACGGGGCTGCCCGATCCGAGCAGGCGGATCGTCGCCTCGGCGGGCAGCCTTCTCAACGCGGCCCTCGGGCTGCTCTGCTGGGTGGCGGTGCGGGGCCGGCAGAGGTTCTTGCCGAGGTTCCGCTACTTCCTCTGGCTCCTGATGAGCGTCAATCTCCTGGGCGCCACCGGATACCTCCTCTTTTCCGGAGTGCTGGGTGCGGGGGACTGGATGGTCGTCGTTGACGGACTTCAGCCGGCGTGGGTCTGGCGGTGGGGGCTTGTCGTGGCGGGTCTGGCACTCTACCTTCTCTCCACATGGATATCGCTCGGCGTGCTGAATGAATTCATTGGGGGTGACGAGCCGGCGCGGTTTGGCAGGGGGGGGAAGCTTACGGTTATCCCCTATCTTGCAGGAAGCTCGACCACGACCATCTCCTCGTTCTTCAACCCGCTGGGCGGGGTCTTTGTTCTCACCTCCGCGGCAGCTACCTTTGGGGGCGTCTCGGCGCTTGCTTGGATGGCGCAGCTCTTCAGGACGAAGCGGTTACCCCCCTCCCCGGAGCCACCCCTTCCGATTGCCCGCAACTGGTGGTGGATTGCGGGTGCAGTTCTCCTCCATCTCCTCAGGGTTGGGATTCTGGGACGGGGGTTGGAATTCTAGCCTCCGTTTCGGGGATTTCTCGGGATATATAGTAGATGAGGGATGCTGTACTTCTCCTGTCCCCGCAGGCGGTCCGGAAACAGACAGAAAAGGATCCCCCCATGCGCGACCATACGATGAGAGCCATTGCCTATATCGTTGCCAGGATGTCGGGAAAAGAGAGGCTCTCCACCATCTACGATCTGTCGCTCTCGAGACACTTCAGCTTTGGCGGGGAGCTCTCAGAGGAGAACGTCTTCATCTACGACCATGACCAGAAGTGTCACATCAGCGGGTCCGGGTCCGCCGGATCGTTCTCGCTCTATCACTTCGGGAACGGGAAGCACATCTCCCTGAAACTGAGTGAGGAGGGGTTCGAGGGGTATGACCACGACTCCGGGACCAGATTCTCGGGCTCCATAGGAGAAGGTTCGGTCTCCATCAACGACAAGGAGGGCCCGAAGACCTTCGAGATCTGAGTCCCTCACACGGTCGGCCTCCCGTATGTCGGGGCATTTTCTCCCCGCCTGCCCAGACAAACCAGTCCATTTCCTACCCCGGTCATAGTCTTCCCCTGTGATATGTGCCCCCGGTCAAATGTCTCCGGTTTTTCGTCTGTTCTGGAACTATCTTGACGGCCATGGCTGTTGCATCATTATTGTGAGGTGGGTACTATAGAGGGAACCTTCCCCCGGGGGCATCCCGCCTTCAAGACAATCAGTCTGAACTGAGGCCTCTGCATGCTGGTCTCTCCTGACACATAGACCGTGAGACGAGATCCTCTTCATCGATCTTGCGATCGCACAGCTATCGGTACAAGGGGTACGAACGATGGATTCCAACAGCGACAACAGGATAGCAGTCGTCGGCCTGGGCGCTCTCTTCCCAGACGCCAGGAACGTCGATGAGTTCTGGCAGAACATCATCACGAAGAAGGTATCGATCAGACAGCTCCCCGAAGCAATGCTGGAGTCCGATGTCTTCTATCGTCCAGACCTCCTGGGATCGATCAACAAACAGGACAAGACCACCACCAACATTGCCGCCTACATCGAAGGGATCGACTACCAGACCACACGCAAGTACAAGATCCCTCCGTCGGTCACCGAACACATGGATGAGAACCAGCACGCGGCCCTCTTCACTGCGGACCAGGCTCTCCAGTCGAACTCCCTCCAGTCGGTGCGTAACGACCGGGTCGGCGTAATCCTGGGGAACGGCATGGTCGGCACTGCGTACGGGAACGCCCTTGTGCGCGTGCAGTTTCAACTCGTTGAGCATTTTATCAGGAAGCACCCCGACTTCAACAAGCTCTCGGCAAAAGAGCAGGAAGATATTATCGAGTATGTCAGGGCTAATGCCCTCAAGGATTCCATCCCCATCACCGAGGACAGCGCGCCCGGCGTGCTGCCTAACATTCAGGCAGCGCGGGTTGCGAACGTCTACGATTTCCACGGCCCCTCCTTTACCGTGGATGCCGCGTGCGCATCGGCCCTGGCGGCGATCATCAAGGGGATGCAGGGACTCAAGCTGAACGAGTATGACGCGGTTGTCTGCGGCGGCGCGGATATGCCCCTCCGTCAGCTGGGGTTCATCTACTTCTCGGCCCTGAACGCGTTGTCCCCGGACGGCTCCTTTCCCTTCGACAAACGGGCCAACGGCTTTGTCATGGGGCAGGGATCCGGGACGGTCATTCTGAAGCGGCTGGATGATGCCGTGCGGAACAACGATACGATCCATGCGGTGATAACCGGATACGGAGAGGGGAGCGACGGGAAGGGGAAGTACATTGCCGCACCCAACTACGAGTGGCAGGCAAGGACCATAGAGAAGGCCTGCCGGATGGCTGGCTATCCGGCTGACACCATAGAACTCATCGAGGCGCACGGCACCGCGACGATTGTGGGAGATGTGGTTGAGGTCGACGCCCTCAAGAGCGCCTTCTCGCGCCTGGGGAGCACGAAGAAGCAGTTCTGCGGCCTCACCTCGGTCAAGTCCAACATCGGGCACCTCAAATCCGCGGCCGGCATTGCCGGTTTCATCAAGGCGGTCCTTGCGATAGAGAACAAGACGCTTCCGCCAACGGCGAGTTTCCAGGAGATCAATCCCAAGCTTCAGCTGGAGGGCTCCCCCTTCTATGTCCTGGACGAAGCCAGGGAGTGGCATGCGAGCAAAGAGCATCCGCGAAGGGCGAACGTCAGCGCCTTCGGGTTTGGCGGAGCAGATTACCATCTCGCGCTGGAAGAGTTTCGGGAAGAGGAGTACCGGCGGCGCCTCAGCGTCGGGTTCACGACGCAGTCCGCGGCATCCGCCCCACAGGTTTCCTCCCCGCAGACCGTGAGAGGCGCAGCACCCGGTGCGGTGGGTGCACCCGCGGGATCCGGCCTGACGATATCGGCGTTCTCAGGGAAGTCCATTGCCGATCTGGACGCGGAGGTAGCGTCGTTCATTGAGAAGGTCCAGGCGCGCCCTGACATCACGTTTTCCGAGCATGCCCGTCTCCACAACCATGGCGTCGGGGCGGAGAAGAAGGTCAGGCTGGCCATCATTGCATCCTCCCTCGAGGAGCTACGGTCCAAGCAGAGCACCTTCCTCCAGAACAGAGAGAAGCTGGACGGAGAGCTCCTCAAGGCGAAACAGATCTACTTCAAGGAGTCCCCACCCGTCACGCCGTCGGCCGTTGCTGTCATGTTCCCGGGGCAGGCCTCCCAGTACCTGCAGATGTTTCGCAGCGTCTACCAGGAGCTGGACGGGGTCCGCAGCTGGTATGACAGGGCAGACTCCTACTGGTTCTCCAGGTACGGGCAGACAGTGACCTCACTCCTCTACCCGACCGATTCCCCGGAGGAAGAGGCATTCCGGAGGTTGACGCAGACGCAGAACGTCCACCCGAGCATTTTCATTACGAGCTTTGCCCTCTACGATCTCCTTGCGAAGCTGGGCCTGGAAGCCGGCTTCATGATCGGCCACAGCCTCGGAGAAATCACGGCGCTTGCAGCATCCGGGAAGGTCCAATTCCCCGATGCGCTGCAGCTGGTGGGAGAGAGGGGATACGCCTTCCACGATGCCCGGCTCCCCGATACGGGGAAGATGATCAGCATCATGGGGACCCTGGATCAGGCCACGGAGCTGGTCCGGGAAAGCGGTCTGGATATAGTGATTGCCAACATCAACGGTCTCCAGCAGATTATTGCGGCGGGAGCCTCAGACGAAATAGAGCAGTTCGCACGATTTCTGGACGGAAAGAAGGTGCAGAGCAAGATTCTCCCGGTCTCCCATGCGTTCCATTCGCCCCTCATCAAGCCCGTTGCCGAGGAGTTCTACAAGAAGATCAAGAGGACCCCGTTCCACAAGTCGCCCGTCAAGGTTATCATGAACCACACGGGCCAGTACTACCCCAACAGTCCCAGGACGCTGGAACGGATACCGGAGCTCCTTCGGGACCAGATACTGAACCCGGTCAACTTCGTGCGGTCCGTCCAGAAGCTCTACGAGGACGGCGTCAGGCTCTTTGTGGAGATCGGTCCCGGTTCGATACTGAGCAACGTCGTCCGGGAAATCCTGGCCGACAGGAAGATCAGCGTTGCCACATCCAATCAGAAGAAGACCGACGATCTGCAAAGCCTGCTCGCTCTCTGGGCCAATCTCTTTGCTGAAGGGGTCTCACTGGAGCAGCTGCCGCTCCGGAGGGCCGCCGCCCTCAAGGAGCAGCCGGCGGTGCTGCGGGGGGAGGAGCTTGAGGAGCCGAAGCCGGTGCAGCCCGCGGCGGAGAGCGGGAGGCCCGAACCCGTTCTTGACCGGGAGAGGCAGACGGTCGTCTACAGTGGCCTCTCGATCGGCCTGCCCGGATCCTACAAAGAGACGTTCCGGGACGACAATTTCCAGCAGGTCTTTGCAGGGCACAATTTCATCGAGCGTCTCACCGACGATGAGAGGCAGAAGCTGGTCGATCTCCAGGTCACGAAGCTGGTCAAGGATGAGCGTGGTCCCTCGTTCAAGCTCCTCTCCTCCCTCGAGGAGGTCATACAGCTTGCCGGCAAGATCGGGAAGCTGGACATGATTGCCGATTTCCGCCTGGATGAGAAAGACGTCGAGAACATGACCAGCTGTATCGCAATGGGGGTTGCCGCCGGCTACGAGGCGTTGAAGGACGCGCAGATCCCGCTCGTGCGGGAGTACGTCAAGACCTCGACGGGCACGATGCTTCCCACCAAGCTGGCCCTTCCCCGGGAGATGCAGGAAGAGACGGGTGTCATCTTTGCCAACGGCTTCCCGATGATCGACCCGGTCATCCGTGAGGTCTCACGTTACCTGAGCTACCACCTGGGCTCGAAGACCCGCAGGGACATGATGGAATTCTACCAGAATCTCATCGGGCGTGTGAAAGACCACGAGACCCGGAAGCTCCTGACCGACTGGTACACGCTCTACTACGGCCGCCTGAGCGACATGAACGGCGAGGAAGAGGTCTATCGGTTCAACTACAATTTCATGTACCAGATCTCCGCCCAGGCGAACAACCGTCTGGCGAGTCTCATCAACGCGAAGGGCCCCAACTTCCAGATGAACGCGGCCTGTTCCTCCACCTCCAATGCCATCACCATTGCGGAGGATTTCATTCGATCGGGGCGGGTCAAGAGGATGATCGTCGTGGGTGCTGACGATCCCACATCGAGCACCAACTTCCCTGTTCTGGGCGCAGGATTTCTCTGCACGGGAGCCGCGACCAACGAGGGTGATCTCTACAGGGCGGCCGTCCCCTTTGACCGCCGCCGGAACGGGATGATCATCAGCGCCGGGGCTGTAGGGGTGGTGCTGGAGACGAAGGAGGAGGTGGAGAAGCGTGGAGTGGTGGAAGTGGCCCAGCTCCTCGGGACACATTCCTTCAATACGGCCAAGCATCCCTCGCAGATTGACTGTGACCAGTTCGGCCACGAGCTGAAGCGGTTCATCGACAGGATGGAGCGGGAGCACGGCGTTGACCGGACACGGCTCGCAAAGCAGACGATCTATCTCTCCCACGAGACCTACACGCCTCCGCGGGGCGGGTGCTCCCAGACGGAGGCCGAGGCGCTCCGGGAAGCATTCGGTGACACCTCCAGAGAGATCATCATCGGGAACACGAAGGGGATGACGGGTCACACCATGGGCGCCGCAATGGAGGATGCCGTTGCCGCCAAGTCGCTCCAGTACGGGAAGGTGCCCCCTGTCGTCAATCTCACGGAGCGGGACCCGATGTTTACGAGCCTCAATCTCTCCGGGGTGGGATCGCACGACAGGATCTACGCGCTGAAGATGTCCGCGGGCTTCGGTTCGCAGGGTCACTTTGCCCTCCTCAGGAGATCGGCCGTCGGGGAGAAGAGGATACTGGATGAGGCGAAATACAGGGGGTGGCTCAGAGCCATCTCTTCGGATGAGAAGGCTGAAACTGAGCAGCTCGGCAGGCTCTACGTTGTAAAGGATCGGAAGACGGTAGTGAGGTCCGATCCTGACGCCGTTCCCCCCGAAAGAGTCGCACCGAAGGCCCCCGAGCCGAAAGAGGTGCCGGTCCCCGCCAGAGCGCTAGTTGGCAGGAAAGGTACCTCCTCAGAGGAGATCATCAATATCATAGCTGAAGTGACGAAGTATCCTCCTGAGATGCTGGAACCGGATATGGAGTTCGATGCAGACCTGGGGATCAGCACGGAGAATCAGCAGAAGATCCTCAGGAGACTTGTGGAGAAGTACGGGATCAGCCCAGGAGGCAAGACGCTCTCCGATTACGAGACCGTCGGCAAGCTGGCAGGTGCTGTCCAGCGTGAGGGGAACGGGAGGAAGAACCTGAAGGAGCAGCCTGTGGCCGCCGCACCCCCGGCTGCTGTTTCGCAGGAGCGACCCTCGACCGGCAGGGCTGATAAGGAGACCATCAAGGCGGAGACGCTGAAGGTCTTCTCCGAGGTGACGAAATACCCGGAGGATATGCTGGAGCTGGGGATGGAGATGGAGGCTGACCTGGGGATTGACACCGTGAAGCAGGCGACCATCCTCTCCGTCCTGGGTGAGAAGTATCGCATGGAGCGGGATGAAAGCATACAGCTCTCCAACTACCCCACGATTGGACATATTGTCGATCTGGTTTACGAAAGAGCCGGAGGGGTGATGCGGCCTCCCTCTGAGACTCCTGCGGCAGAGGCAATGCCGGAGCCCCCCGCAGCGGGAGAGGCAGGGACTGTTTCTGCTCAAGCTCCCGCGGCTGCTTCTCCCGAGGGAGAGTTCAGCAAAGAGGAGATACGGGCGGAGACGCTGAAGGTCTTCTCGGAGGTGACGAAATACCCGGAGGATATGCTGGAGCTGGGGATGGAGATGGAGGCCGACCTTGGTATCGACACCGTGAAGCAGGCCACGATACTGGCCAAACTTGGCGAGAAGTATCGCCTGGAGCGGGATGAAAGCATACAGCTCTCCAACTACCCCACGATCGGACACATTGTGGATCTCGTCTGTGAGAGGGCCGGAAAGGGGATGGAGCCGCCTTCAGAGCCGGTTGCCATGAGACCGGAGCTGCAATCGGGATCCGAAGGAGAGGAGGCCTTCCAGACTGGTCCGGCCGACCTGGATCGATCGGCGATGAGAGGAGCCCAGCCAGCCCCCTCTCGAAGCGGCACCCCGGCAGTGACCGGGCAGACCGTTGAGAGGGAAGCCGAGCCTCGAGCGGCTGCGCCCGCACCGGGCGCACCTGCACCTGTAGGAGGATTTGACAGAGAAGAGATCAGGACAGAAACCATCAAGATCTTCTCGGAGGTGACGAAGTACCCGGAGGAGATGCTAGAGCTGGGGATGGAGATGGAGGCCGACCTGGGTATCGACACAGTGAAGCAGGCCACGATACTGGCCAAGCTTGGCGAGAGGTATCACATGGAGCGGGATGAGACCATACAGCTCTCCAACTACCCCACGATCGGGCACATCGTGGATCTCGTCTATGAGCGGGCCGGGCAGGTGACAGTGCCTCCTCCTGCGGCGCCTCGGGCGGAGTCGCCTCCCGCGGCAACGGCCGGGCCTGACGTCGGAGAGCTCCCGCCCCTTGAGGACTCACACCTTACCCGCCAGATCGTAGTGCAGATCGAGGAGCCCCTTGGAGCGAAGGAGTTTGACCTCAGCGGCAAGAGTGTCTGGCTCATGGGTGATGACGAGGCTGTGATGAAGAAGCTGACCTCGGCGCTGAAGGCGACGTCGGCCAGCGTGGAGAGTTTCCTCTATCCTCAGACGACCTCTGATGCAGAGGTCCGGAAGGCGATTGCTGATTTCGCCGATCCGAGGACGGTTGACGTCATTGTGGACTCCACGCACATCGGCAACAGTCTGGATTTCAGCCGGCTCCCGGAAGACGAGGCCAACAGACTCCTCTACAGAAACAGCACGGCCAGGTTCATCGTCTACAAGCACCTGGCGAAGGATCTGCCGCAGCCGGTCAGGATCCTCTGCCTTACCTCCATCGACGGGAACATGGGGTGCAACCCGTCCGAACTGAGCGTCCCCGATCCGAGCTACGGTTCACTCATAGGGTTCTACAAGGGGCTCCGCAAAGAACTGCCGGAGAGCCAGGTCAAGATTATCGACTTCTCGCCGCGGGCGGTCGCAGAGGAGTTCGCTACATGCGCAGAGCATCTCATTGCTGAGATCGAGAGCGGCGGAACCGGCGTGGAGATCACCTATCCTGCCGGCCGGCGCATGGTATTGAAGGTCCAGGAACGGGAGCCCAGGGCAGAGCGGAGGCTTACGTTCACGGAGAAGGACACGTTCCTCATCACCGGCGGAGGAACGGGTATAAGCTCACGGGCAATGCTGGAGCTGGCCCGGAGATACCCTGTCGGGTTTATCGTCGTGGATCTCACTCCGATCCCTGAGAATGTTGCCTCTCTGGCCCGCCTGGATGACGCGGGCCTCCAGAAACTCCGGACGGAGATACGTGAGGAGCTCAAGAAGGAGCATCAGAAGATCACCCCGGTCATGGTGAACCGGAAGTTTGATGCCATCACGAAGGCAATCGAGATCCACCGGAACCTGGAGCAGGTCCGGAGTCTGGGGAGGAGGGTGGAGTATATCGCCTCGGATGTGCGGGACAGCAAGAGGCTTGGCGAGGGGCTGGAGAGGGCACGAAGGAGTGTCGGGCCCGTGACGGCGATTCTCCATGCGGCCGGGATGGACAGGAGCCATCTCATTGACCAGAAGAGCGCCGAGGAGTTCCAGATGGTCTTCAGCGTGAAGGCGGCGGGTGCCTCCAACCTCATGAGGCTCTGCAAAGATGACCCGCTGCGACTGGTTGTCTCCTTTTCCTCCATATCCGCACGGTTCGGGAACGCGGCACAGCTGGACTACTGCGCGGCCAACTCATTCCTGAACTACTGGGGCGGCACGATGCGTCAGGGGAGGAAGGATCTCCATGCAATCAGTCTCATGTGGTCCGGGTGGAAGGATGTGGGGATCGCCTGGCGGAACGATTTCGTCAGGGAGCGATCCGAAGAAATGGGTCTGAACTTCATCGAGGTCCACGAGGGGATAGCTGCCCTTCTCCGGGAGATCGAACAGAAGACCGATGATCTGCAGGTGGTCCTGCACAGGGGCCTGGGTGGCTTCCTCGAGAAGGGGATGGCCGTCACGGAGATTGACGGCCTGCCGCTGATTGACCGGATTACCAGGAGCGACACTGATGAGGTGAGGGCATACCGGATGTTCTCGGTCGGGAGAGATGCCCTGATCGATCAGCATCGGTTGGGGAAGGTCCCCATTCTCCCTGCTGTGGCCTACTCTGAGCTGGCGGCCGAGTACTTTGCGTTGCGTACCGGACAGAAGGGCCAGTACCTGGTGCGCAACCTGACATTTGAGAACGCCTTCAAGCTCTTCCGGGAGAAGCCGCGGGAGCTCTTCATCGAGGGGAAGCCGGGTGACGGAGAAGACGTGTGGGAGATCCAGGTCAAGTCCGACTTTCGTTTGCCCAAGTCCGGCCAGGTGCAGACCGTACTCCACTCCCGGTCCGTCGTTTCCTCTGAGTTGCCCGACTACAGCGACATGGACCCCACAACGTGGGAGACACCTGACGCGCAGGAGCTCATCAGTCTCTCTGCCGAGGAATCCCTGCTCCTGATACAGGACAAGGGGCCCGAACAGCGGATCATACTGGGGCCCCTCTACAACGATGTGGTCCGGGATCCGGCATCGAAGGAGCCGGTTCTCATCTATCCGACGAGCACCGTCTACCCGACCTACTTCCCCAGGGAGCAGCTGACGAACGAGAAGTATCCTCTGGAAGCGTCGCTGATCAATCCCTGCTTCCTGGATTCCATCTACCAGGCCTGCGCGGCGCATCTCCTGGTGAACAAGAAGCGGGTCTACCTCCCCTGGGAGGTGAAGGAACTGGGTATCGTGAAGCCACCGCGGAAACCGGGTCTCTACAAGAGCTACACGAAGGTCGTGGAGGATTCGGATGAGCTGGTGGCATTTCACGTCGTGATGGTCGATGGAGAAGGGGCGGTCCGCTACTTCGCGCGGAACGCCTATTTCCGAAAGATAAACCTCTGAGAGGTATACCGCGGGGATGAGAGCATTTCTGGAGCGACAGGCGGCGCTGTTCGGCTTCCACTACGGGATGGAGAGCATTCTGGATGTGGCGGCGCGCTACGAGAGGGGTGGAGAGGAGTATGCACAGGCCGTGCTCACGGGGGAGGAGCATGGACAGTTCCGCAGGTTCAGAGGGTGGAAGAGGAAGGTGGAATGGCTGGCCGGAAGGATCGCGGCAAAGGGGGCGTTCGCGCGCTGTGCCGCTAGGTCAGAAAGTGACGGTCCGACGGGACCCGTTTCGGTCCTGAACAACGAGGACCGCGTCCCCTATATTCTGGACCATCCGGAGGTGCATCTCTCCATCACCCATTCGCACGGGTATGCCGTGGCGGTGGTTGCTCCATTTGCCATAGGGATTGATCTGGAGAAGATCGAGCCACGGCCTCTTTCCCTCACGCACTACTTCTTCTCTGAGGAGGAGCAGAAGCTGGCGTCGGAGGGGGGAGGGGACGCTTCTGCTAGGGACGGCGTCATTACGCGACTCTGGTCCCGGAAGGAGGCCCTCTCCAAGTATCTGCAGCGGGGGGCGAGTCTGGATTTCAAAACTCTGGAAGTGCTTGATGATGAGGTGGAGCTCACGATGTCCCGGGAGCGGATTCGGATCCTCTCGGCGGAGAGGGATGGATACTGCATATCCCTGGCGATGTCACTGAACGCGCTGGCTGCCTGACCCCCCATGAACGAGGCCAGCTCGAAATACGTTGACCAGATCGCGACACAGAGGCTCCTGGAGGAGAAGCTGGCGCGTGTCCATCATGCCCCGGGGGAGTCAGGGACCTCCTACGATACGGGGTTTGACGACTTCGGCCAGACAGCGCTCTCTCCCAACGGCGTGCGCGAGTCTAGGAACGAGTCCTTCACCGAGCTCTCGTTCCGCTCCTCTCTCTCGGCCCCGTACGAGGAGAACAATACTGTCCGGTGCAGGGTCTTTCCTGCGAACGAGCCTGCCGGGGAGATGGTCTTCGTCCATGGACTCTATGAAGACAACATGCAGATCTATGATTTCTTCATTGCCCTGCTGAACGAGCAGGGAATGAACGTCTATCTCCTTGTGTTGCCGTTTCACTACGAACGAAAGCCGGGCGAGAGTGCCTTCAGCGGGGAGTACTTCTGGAGTGCGGATGTCGACAGGAGCGCCTTTGCGTTCAAGCAGGCGGTCTACGATCTCTCACAGCTCTACCGTCACGTGAAGGCCAGGGGGGGACGGAAGGTCTGGATCGTCGGGTTCAGTATGGGTGGCGGCGTGGCACTCCGTCTGGCGGCACTGGCGCCGCTCGATGGGGTCTTTGTCATCAATCCCGTCTGTAACATCACCGAGCTGATGTGGAACAGCCCTCTCTTCTCGACGATCAAATCCGATCTGGAGGCACACAACCAGACCTTCGAGATGATTAGAGAACGATACAGCCATCTGGAGCCCTTGAACGTCGGGGATATCAGGATCCCCCGTGAGAAGGTCGTGCTGGCGAGGGGTCTCTATGATCAAATCAATGATCCGGCGAATTACGAACTCTTCGCCAAGAGGTGGGGCGTGCAGCACATCCTGAGCTATAAGGCGGGGCATCTGAACATACTGCGCGTACCGAAGATGGCTCTGGACATCGCCCGGTTCTATGCAGGGGAGGGAGCGCAATGAACTACTGTGACTTCCTCTTCAACGCAAGACCGGAGTGGCTGGAGAAGACAGCCCTGATTGACGCCGCAGACGGCAGGCACTACACCTACCGGGAGCTGCAGGAGCTTGTCCGGGCCGGCGGGAACGGCCTCCGGAGAATGGGATTCCAGCGCGGGGATGTCATCACCACACATCTCTACAACGGTGCCGAAGCGGTTATCGCCCACCTGAGCATACAGTTTGCGGGATGCGTGACCTGTCTCCTGGATCCGCTCATCATGCCTGACGGTCTCTCCTACTACCTTCAGGATACGCAGACCCGGTGCCTCATGACACACCTGCCGGCGGAGCGGATAGAGCATGCTGTCGGGCAAGGGGTTCGCGTTCTGGGGGTAGAGGACATCAACTGTCTCACCAGGACGGAGAGGGACGGGGATTTCCTGCAACAACCCTTCTCGTTTGAGAGAGACGAGCTGGCTGCCATCTTCTACACGTCGGGGACGACCAGCAGGCCAAAGGGGGTGATGCTTCCCCCCAGGACCTTCTTCTCACACCAGAGGATCTTTACGCGCGCCTGCTACAGATACGAGCCGGAAGACAACCTGTTGTGTTTCGTTCCCTTCTCTCACGGGTACGGCTCCAAGTCGATCTTTCTCCCGTGCCTTGCGGCGGGGGCCACGATGGTAACGCTCCGCTCCTTTCATCCGCTCAGGGTGGTGGAGCTGATCGAGAAAGAGAGGATCACGCATCTCTTCGGCGTCCCGTCTCACTACCAGCAGCTCCTGAGGCGGGAGGAGTTCATCGGGCCGCTCAGGAAGCTCAAGGCTGCCTTCTCGGCGGCTGCGCTTCTGAAGGTGGAGACAGCCAACGAGTGGAAGGAGAAGGTTGGCTTCCATCTGGACGAGGGATACGGTCTGAACGAAACCTGCACCGGGGTCGCGTTCCGGCGGGGAAGACTGATGGCGAAGCTGGGGCACATGGGGACCTACCCCAAGGACCTGGTGGAGATCGCGATTGTCGATGATGACTTCCGTTTTCTCCCCCCGGAGGAGAGGGGAGAGCTTGTCGTCAAGGGTGAGAGCGTCATGCTGGGCTACTTGAACAAGCCTGAAGAGACGGAGCGCTCCCTCAAGGAGGGATGGTTCAGAACCGGGGACATGGGCTACAAGACCGCGGAGGACGAGATCGTCCTGACCGGACGCATCAAGGACGTCATTAACGTGGCGGGAATAAAGGTTGCCCCCTTTGAGATAGAGGCGGTGCTGAACGACCATGAAGACGTAAGCGAATCGGCGGTCATCGGGGTGGAGGACGAGATATACGGAGAGGTGGTGAAGGCGTTTGTCAAACCGGCATCGGGTGCCGGGTGCGATGAGCGGAAGCTTGCACTCTACCTCCAGAAGAAGTTGATGAACTTCCAGGTCCCCAAATCCATCGTCTTCGTGGAAGAGTTCCCCAGAAACACGATGGGGAAGATAGACAAGAAGGCCCTCCGGCTCACGTGAGGGCCCCGTACGGGAGATGACGTGAAGAACGGACAGTTCAGATTTCCGGAGTACAGGAAGCGGAACATCCGGCGGGAGAGCAGAATTGTTGCGACCGCCTCCTATTTTCCGCAACAGGTCCTGACAAACCAGGATATCATCCAGGCAAACGATCTTCCGGTGACCGATGCCGTGGTGCGAAAGACCCTCGGTATGGAGCGGCGGCACGTGGTGGGAGAGGGTGTGGCCGATTCGGATCTCCTGGTGGAGGCCGCCAGGCGGTGTCTTGCCAAGGCAGGCCTGGAGCCCGATCAGCTCTCCAAGATGCTAGTTTCCAAGTTCCTGGGGGACCGGATTCTGCCGATGACGGCCGCCATCGTGCAGAAGAAGCTCCAGTGCAGGCGGGCGATGCACGCGGTTGACATTGAGGGGGGCATTAGTTCTTTCCTCTATGCCCTTGACCTGGGGACGATCTACATCAGCACCACCGATGACAGCGCTCAGTACGTGCTGGTCCTGGCAGGCGGCATACACCACTCCACGGTGGGAGCCAGAGACCCCAGGGTGGCATTCCTCTTCGGGGACGGTGCCGGAGCCGTGCTGCTGGCGCCAGCCGAGCAGAAGCACTTCCTGGCCTCCTACTTCTACACGAACCATGACTACTTTGATGTTGCCGGATCCCGGCCGCTGAGGATGGAGCAGTGGTTCTCCGACACCATCTACGAGAAGGGGGATTACTCTCTCCTCTACAACCTCTACCGGATGGAGAACTGGAAGGAGTCGATTGATTTCTACCTCCAGGCGGCACGGGTCACCAGCGACAACCTCCTGAAGGAGAGCGGCCTTTCAATGAACGAGATCGATCTGGTGCTGGTTACCGAGAACAACCGGAAGGTCCGGGACCTGACGCTGGAGGCGCTGGGAGTGCCGGAAGAGAAGAGCCTTTCCCTGGCAGGGGAATACGGCAATACGATGTCCGCCATGCTCCCCGTCCTGCTGGACAGGGCGATGGGAGAAGAGCATCTGGAAGAGGGCACGACCATCATGCTTCTGTCGCACGGCGAGGGTGCAAGCGGCGGAGGCATGCTCTACCGAGTTTAAAGGAGATCCGCCGATGGATGTCAACACGGAAAGCCATGTCTACAAGACCGCCAGGAAAATGATCAGCGACTATCTGCGGCTGAAAGACGGAGAGCTCCAGCCCGACTCCCATATCGTGGATGACATGGGGGCCGATTCCCTTGCCATTGTTGAGCTGGGTTTCCAGCTCTCCGAGACGTTCGGCGTGCCGCTGGCCGATACCGGCGGCGACAAGCTGATCTTCGGGAACCTGGTCAAGTATGTCGAAGAGAACATGGAGAAGAAGCCCGGCTAGCAGGGCCACGTGAAGGAGGAGTATGCTTTCCACACTTGAGTACATGGAGGCCAAGCCGCTCCAGATCGAGAGGTTTGCCAAAGTTCTCTCCACGAGCTACACGGTCCCCGAGACCGTCGTGACGAACGAGGACATCATCAAGAGGTTCGATCTGATCGCGACGGACAGGGCCGTGCAGCACGCGATCGGCATCAAGGAGCGGCGCTTTGCCGATGAGGAGACGATGGTCTCCGATCTCCTCACCACGACCGCCAGGAAGTGCCTGGACGAGGCGGGGGTGGCGCCGGAGAAGGTCGACCGGGTCATCTACACGAAGCTGATGGGGGACCACATCGTCCCGGCCACCAGTATTCAGGTCTTGAAGAAGCTGGGGATCAACCGGGGCGTTCCGGCCTTCGACATCCTTGCCGCGTGCAGCGGTTTTGTGCATCTGCTGGACATGGCGATCCGCTACATTGACGCGGGGGATGACTACGTGCTCATACTCGGGGGAGACATCTCCACGCGCCTGGCAAGCACGAAGAGCAAGAAGGACACGCGGACGATATTCCTCCAGGGGGATGCCGTTGTCGGGATGCTTCTGGGAGTCTCTGAGGTGCAGCATTTTCTTGCGTCCTATCTCTATACGGACAACACCTACTTTGACTACTCCTACATTCCGTTCGGGACCGAGCTCTTGAACAACAGCAAGGCGTTTGACAACGAGATGTTCAACATGCAGATGCCGGACGGGATGGTCGTCCACCAGTCCGTGATTGACTCGTGTGAAGTGGTCTCGAAGGCCCTTCTCCGGCAGACGGGGGTGGCGCTGCAGGACATCGACGTCTTCATCACGTGCGATCAGACGACGATGACCTGGGATGCCCAGCTTGCCCGGATGGGCGTTCCCAAGGAAAAGAGCACGAGCATGTTCTCCAAGTACGGGAACACGGTGGCCGCGATGAGCATGATCAATCTCCACGAAATGATCGAGGCGGGGAGGCTCCAGCGGGGGATGACGGTGATGTTCATGGCCCACGGAGCAGGCGCGAGCGGCGGGGGGCTGCTGTTCCGGTACTAGGAGGTTCCTTCCCCTATTTCTTCCTTGTCTTTTTGAGTTCTGCGAGACAGATTGTACAGCACATCTGCCGTCTCACCGCTTACAGATCGCGCTCGATGAATCTACAACATGCCATTCTGGCATCGGTTCTCCTCTTCTCTTCTGTAGGGGGAGCGGACCTCAGCGCCCAGTCGCCCTACAGGCTGGATCGGTCAGACGCACCGGTGACCGGAGTCGGGATCCTCCTCCTGGCGGCTGACCGGGCGCTGGCAAGCGGCACCGATCCCCTCACCGTTGAGGAGATCAACAGGCTCTCCAGAGATGATGTTTTTGCGCTCGACAGGTTTGCCACATACAACTACTCTGAGTCGGCTTCCACAGCAAGCGACGTTCTGGAGTGGACGGCCATTGTGTCCCCCCTGGTCCTCTTCGCGTCTCCGGAGATCAGAAAGGACTTCAGCACCGTCGGTCTGATGTATCTGCAGACTCTCCTCTACGCGGTGGGGACCTTTGGAGTCACCAAGGGTCTTGTGACCAGACCCCGCCCATACGTCTACAACGAGAGCGCGTCCCTGGAGGAGAAGCTGCACCGAGATGCGAAGCGGTCCTTCTTCTCGGGGCACACCGCCATCTCGTTTTCATCGGTGGTGTTTCTCTCCATGGTCTACGATGGATACGTTCCTGATGCAAAGTGGAAGCCCTACATCTGGGGGGTGTCTCTGGGTGTTGCAGCAGCGGTCGGCTACCTGAGGATTGCAGCGGGGAAGCATTTTCTGACCGATGTTCTGGTCGGAGCGCTGGTGGGAGGCGCGATCGGCTACCTCGTGCCGAAGATCCACGAAACCTCCGGCAACGGCACGAACCTCGTCTCTCCGGCAGGAGCGGCTCCCCACCAGGTTGCGTTCCAGTTCACGTTCTGAAATGGAGGCGTGCGCGCCGCTGCTCCTCCCTAGTGGAACTTCGGAACGTGAACGCTCTCCCACCAGCCGGCTATGGCGTGTGTCTTGGTGTAGAAGCCGGGGTAGGATGGGGGCCTGAACATCGGATCGCCCAGCCGCTCATCATACCGATACCGCTTCGAGAAACCTGTCTTCAGGATTCCTCCCCCCTTGAAGGTGCCGACCGGCCCGCGCTCATCATGGACGATCGATCCGAGGAGATAGAGCTCTCCGCGGGGCGTGCCCTTGCTCCAGTTCTCGACGATGAACGAGCCGTCACGCGCGAAGACACTTGCATCGATGTAGCAGTCTGAGCTGTTGGCGGCATTATCGGCAACCATGACGTTGGTTTCGGCGATGAGCCCCAGGACATCATCGCTTGTCTTCGGATCGCGGTTCTCGTAGAAGATGTCGTCCACGATGTAGAGATCCGCCGAGCTCGCGATCGAGAGTTGCCCGTCCAGCGTCCCGCTGACGCTGATTCTACCGTTTCCTCCGATCACACCGTTGAACGAAGGGTCATTCATTGCGATGCTGTCGATCTGGACCCCGCCCTGGTAGACGAGGGCATAGCCGTCACCGTTTCCGAGCGTGCCTCCATAGAGCTTGACCTCCACATCCCCCGCGTAGTTTCTGCCGCCGGAGGTTGAAGCCGTGAACAGTTCGGAGAGGTCGGTCGGGAACTCAATGGGTGCAACGCCGGTTTCGAATCCATTCTTGAATATGGCGTTGTTTCCCCCTGTCCCCCATTTCGGATCCATCCTCTTGCTCGTTGTCAGTTTCTCCATGAAGACGGGAGATCCGGACATATGCATCATGCTGTTGGAGTGTACACGCCCCCAAACGGTATCTCCGGTAATCCAGAAGACGTTCCCTTCGAAGTTGCTCAACCAGGCAAAGAGCGTGAAGCTCTGCTTGGCGTTAGCGCCAAATGTCACCTCTATTGTGTCCCGTATGATGCCATCGGGTCCACGGACATAGGAGACGCTCCGGAGCATGGGCCGTCCGCCCGCCCCGGTCATGACGGTGTAGGTGAAGGCGCCCTGGAAGGCTTCCGACAACTTCTGCGTGACTGTTCCGCGCCACGAGGTGTCCGCGTAGAAACGGGCTAGTCCGACGTTTGCCCCGGTCAGGGCAATGTTGTGGGACTCCGTGGCCGCGGCGTAGTCACTCATGTTGGTCTGGGCCCGGTTCGCCGTAGAGGTGAGGTTCATGATGACGTATCCCAGGATGAAACTGAACCCCAGAACGTAGATAATTGCAGCCTTGCCACCCATGGTTGTCTCCTTGTATGCCTCAGCGCCGTGAGTTCTGCGATGCCAGCCGTGTCTGCTGCCAGAGCGAGCTGGAGTAGAGCACGTTGCGCTGGCCCTCTTGCACCACGCCGTCGCTCCGTATCACCGCGTACGGGTTCTGCACCTCCATGGTGATCTCCACGGAATGGACTTCACCCAGGCGTGCTGCGGCCACCGGCGTCGGAATGTCCTCTGCGAGCCGTGTGAGGTACCGCAAGTTGAAGGCCGTGATCACGCCGACGGTATGAGGAGAACCGGCGTTCACCCTCCGGTAGAGGGGCCGGTCCAGTTCGTTCTGCGTCCCCGGCATCTGGTCGGGCCTGCCCGCAAAGTAGGTGATGGTATCGGGGGTGCCGTTCCTGTCAATGTCGTAGAGAAACCGGATGGCGGAGGTGTCCGCATAGAGGATGCTGGTTGCCTCTTCGGGGACCCCGAGCCCCATGTTGCGAAACTCTCCCTCGAGCAGGTGGGCGGTCTCGACAAGCATCTCCTGGACGAGCATATCCCCGTTGTAGACCGACTGGTTCTCACTGACCATCTCATTGGCGTTCAAGACGACCATCATGAGGGCGGCGCCGATGATGATCGATCCCATATAGTCAATCAGTAGCTGCATGCCGTGTTCACCCTCGTTTGGTGTTGGAGTGTAGGTTGATCTCCTCAGTCAAAGTGGAAGTACCCCATTGCAAGAGACATGCGTAACGTGTCGGTCGCGAAACCCTCGGGCGGGGGAAAGGACCGCCATGTCCTCAGGTCGATCCGCTTTACAAAGGTCCGGATGTTCGAGACCGCATCTACGTTATCCGGATCCACGTAGGAGACCCTGAAGGACGTCTTGAAGCGTTTGTCGCTCCCTGTGGCCCTCTTCTCCAGCACGAGGCCGTTGAAATCATCAAAATCCGTAAAGCCCCCGACGCTGTCCTCTTCGGATCCTTCCGGCCCCAGGGTTTCGGGATCTGTGAGGAGCGCGGGATTACCGATGGCTATGTCCGAGGTGTCTGTAAGATGGTCAAACGCAAGTCCCTGGGCGATCTCAAGATATGAGGTGGCTATGGTGTTTGCCAGGATCATATCCTGCGCCTCGGCGATATCGTCTCCCGTTGTCCCGAGAATGCCGTAGATGTTGTGCAGGATCGACGTCAGGATGACGAAGGCCCCTATGGTGAGGAGCATGTTATTTGTTGACATGGTATCCAGGCCTCAAGGAGCTGTGAGCAAGGACGAAATTCCTCCCCCGTGTCCCGGCGGGACATCGGGTTCGCTTGCCTGTTAGCCAGCAAAGCATGTGCCATGAACCGGAGGTCGGAAACGAGGCTCAAACAAAACCCCGAGGGGAGGATGCCCGGTGCAAAGGGGGCGCAGAATCGGGCTCTGGCTAATAGTCGCCAGATGGATGAAAGGGAGAAATGTCGGCTCTCCGCGCCGGATGGCTATGCCCCGGTCACCGTTGATCGGTGATTGACTGTTTGTGAAATTATTTCTATATTTGTCGAAATAATTCTGCAGGATGCACATGAGGTCCGATACCCAGTTTGACCACCTCCTCCGCTTCTTCAAGGTGCTTGGAGAACCGAACCGGCTGAAGATCGTCGGCCTGCTTGCCAAGCAGCCCTGTACCGTGGAGCAGATCGCCGGGGCTCTCGGTGTGAGTGCTTCGACCGCCTCGCATCATCTTTCCCGTCTGGCGGATGCCGGGCTCGTGACCGCCCGCGCGGAGAGTTACTACAACATCTACTCGCTCAACACCGAGGTGCTGACCTCGATGGCCAGGGACCTCTTGCGGCAGGCCGAGCCGACGAGGCAGAGGAGCGAAGAGGAGCTGGATTCCTATGACCGGAAGGTGCTGGCCACATTCACGACCCCTGAGGGGCGCATCAGGGCGTTCCCCGTCCAGCAGAAGAAATTTCTGGTGCTGGTGCAGCATGTCCTGAAGGCGTTCAAACCGGGGGTTCGCTACACGGAGAAACGTGTGAATCAGATACTTGCCAACTACAACGAGGACACCGCCCGTTTGCGCCGTGCGCTGGTGGACCACCACTATATGGCCAGGGAAGGTGGGGGAGGCAAGTACTGGCGCATCGAGACGTGATGAACGGCTTCCTCCCTGAGCAGCAACGACGCCTCACTCTCAGCACGCTGGCGAGCGCGCTCCTCGTCGTCCTCTCGATGCTGTATGGATACTGGAACATACAGCAGGACGACAGCTACATCTTCTACTCCTATGCGCAGAACCTGGCAAGCGGCGAGGGATATGTCTTCAACCCGGGGGAGAAGGTTAACGCGACGACCTCTCCCCTCTATACGATTCTCCTTGCTCTTCTCTACACGGCCTTCAGGTTTCTCCCCTTTGTGACCATACCTCTCATCGGGCATGTCATTGGCGCGATCAGCCTCTTCCTCCTCTGTTTCTTCTTGATGGAGTCTTTCTCGTCTGAGAAATCGACGCTCTTTCCATTTGTCCTGCCGCTCGTCTTTCTCACCAGTCCTCTTCTCCCGCGTGGCGCGGGTATGGAGACGTTTCTCACGATGATGCTGGGGGTGATGACCCTCGCCTTCTATGCACGCGGCAGGCTCCTGGCTGCGTCGCTGGCCTCTTCGTTTGCGGTACTGGCCAGACCGGACATGCTCCTGATGGCAGGGGTGCTCCTCGTCTACGATATGATCAGAAACCGTCGTCTCCCACGCATCAGCATGGCAATTGCCTTTCTCCTCCCGATTCTGGGCTGGACGGCATTCAGTCTCTGCTATTTTGGCAGCCCGCTTCCGTCGACGCTTTCAGCCAAGCTGGCACAGATTGATGCGGGATTCTGGGGGACGGGTCTGGTCTTCTTCAAAGGGTTGGCGACCGGCTACATTTGGTATGGAGGTCCCCTGCTTGGTGTCGCAGTTGCCGCGGCGGCCCTTCTGGGAGTCATTGTCTGGCGGGCGATGTACCGCGAGTGGCCTCTCTTCCGGCATCCCGTATTCCACGTGATAGTCCTCTGGATGGTCCTCTATCTCGTCTTCTACGGTCTGGTCCTGAACACTCCGGCCTACTCGTGGTACTACACCCCGCTGGCTCTCGGGACCGGTCTGCTCATTGCTGTCGCTGTGGAAGCTCTCTATCGGTACCTGCTCCTCACGGATGTTCTCGGCAGTCGACTGCTGATCCCGCTGATCTACGGTCTGCTTCTCCTCGCCGCGCTGGCGCTCCCGGTGATGACGGCCTTCATGCCGATGGAGCCGAACTACGAGACCTACAAGCTGGCCGCCGAATGGTTGAACGAGAATGTCGAGGAGGGCTCCAGTGTCGCCGCAAGCGACATCGGTGTCCTCAGGTTCTACTACGAGAGGGGGCCCGTCATCTGCGTGGTGGGACTTGTCAATCCGGAAGGGATAGACCACCTGCGACGAGGCGACTTCTACTGGTACATTGACCGGTACCACCCCGATTATCTCAAGTTCAACCACCCGCCCCGCTATGAAAACGAAGCCCTTGTAGAGCGAGATTGGTTCCGGAAGGAATACTCGTTGTGGAAGGTCGTTGAGACGCGGAGAAAGGCGGTCGGCATCTACAGGCGACAGGCCGACTGAGGCAGGGGAGCCGCAGTCTCGCTGAGGCCGGTCATTCGATCTTCCTGTAGCTCCCCATCCGGCCCGCGAGTTCTGTCACATTCCCGTCCCCGTCCCTCCGGAATGTGTAGATCCTCTCCGCATCCGTGATGGTGAACTCGTTGTCCGAGACGGGATAGAGCCTGAAATTCATAGACGCTCCAAACCGAAGGGTGAGATTCCCCTCATCTCTGTAGACCTCCAGTATGGTTCCCCGCTCCGATTCATACTTCCCTAGGTAGACGTCAAAGAAGTCGGATTCCAGCCTGTCGGGATTGGCCAGCGCGTAGTCCAGATGCCTGATTAGGTTCTTCAGGATCTCGTTGTCCGGGTCCACAAAAAGAACCCTCTCAAAGAGCTCCCGTGCCTCCCTGTGTTTCCCCTTTTCGGTCAGTTCCATCGCCTCTGCCCGGCCGTAGGGCTCCAGAAGAACCCACCGGTCCGGATCGATCTTGGGCGTCATGCCGGGCTCGAGCTCCAGAACAAGGCCGCCCTCAGGGATCTCCACGCGTCTGATCTCCTCCCCCAGCTTCAGATCGATCGGCATGGGGAAGGGGAGTCCGTCGGGTACTTCCCATGTAAGCGTCAGCTCCCGGTTGTTGAAATCCGCCACCAGCACCGGCAGTTTTGGCTGTCGCAGGTATACCTCGAAGAACCAGTCCAGCTCGCCTCCGGAGACCTCCTCGACAATCCGGATGAAATCATCCGTTGAGGCGAACCGTACCTGCCGGCCGTCGGTGACCTTCTCCATCCGGGGGTCTGGGTACGCCATCCGGCGGAGCGCTTTGCGCAACGCCTCTTCGCCGAGAAGGTAGCGGAGCGTGTGGAGGACAGAAGCCCCTTTCGCATAGATCGGGGCTTTGGTGATCTGGCTTGCCGTCTGCGACTGCCTGGGCGCGATGGCCTTCAGGTTGGTGAACGTCCGTTCTGTTGCCATGTAGCCATGGTAGGCCTCCGTGCCCCCGATCTCTTCCGCATAGAGCGCCTGCATGTATGTTCCGAACCCCTCGTGGAGCCACATGTCCCGCCAGTCTCGATTGGTGAGGAGATTTCCCCACCATTCGTGAGAGAGCTCGTGATGATGCAGCGCGTCGAAGCCCCAGTCCTTTCGTTTGTACGTCTCGTTCTTGAATCCTCCCCCGTAGGCAATGATCGTCTGGTGTTCCATCCCCAGGTGGGGTGTCTGTGCCACACCATACTTGTCGGCTCTGAACGGATATGGCCCGAGCGTTCGCTCGAAGAACCTGAGATGCTCTGTCAGCTGGGGGAAGAACTTCTCCCCCTTCTCGTAGTCTTCCGGCAGGACGTAGAGCTGCACGGGCATGAGCTCTCCCCCGAGGCTCTTGTAGGTATCTTCGATCAGCATGTATGGAGCGATGTTGAGGGCGACGTTGTAGCTGTTGATGGGGTTGGAGACACACCAGTGATATGTGCTCGTCCTGTCCTTGTGGTGTTCCACCGCTGTGAGCCGGCCGTTTGAGGCGCATATCAGCGGGTCGGGAACACGTATGTGCATCCCCATCGAATCGGGTTTATCGGAGACGTGGTCCTTGGCGGGCCACCAGAGATCGGGGCCTTCGCCCTGGCAGCTTGTTGCGATCCAGGCCGAGCCGTCCTCCGTTCGGGACCAGGTGAAGCCGCCGTCCCAGGGAGGCCTTGGTGCGATGCGCGGCTTGCCGCCGTACCGGATGCGCATCGTAAGGGACTCCCCAGCCTGACGTACCTTCTGCAGGGGTATCCACACCTTGCCGATATCCCGTCTGAACGATCGCTCCCGTTCCCGCTCCCCGTCGATCTCTACCACACGCTGGATTGTGAGAAGCGTGTCCAGATCCAGGACGAACATCTCGATCGGCTGAAGGATATCGGCCCTCACGGTAACAGAACCGTCGATGCTGCTGTCTGACGGATGGACCGCGAGCGCGAGGTCGTAGAAGCGGACGTCATAGGCGGCCTGTTCCGGCATGAGGGGACCGCCGGAGTCATAGATCTCTGTCCTGGCTGCATCCGCGCTTCCGCTCAGTGCCAACGCGAGAGGGAGGAGTAGGGTAAGGGTGCTCATGGACGGCTCCGCTCTGTTCCGGGAGGTTTAGACCAGCCCCAGTCTTGTTTCGGTATTCCGGCCCGCCTCCTCCACGCTGATGTGTTTTCGCTCCAGCCTGGCGAACCTCTCCCGGGGGACCGTCCCGACAGGGTTGTGGCGGTACTCATCCACGCCCCGGCAGAGGTATGACCTGAAATGCGGGTTCACCGAGAGGTCGCACTTCACGTTTGTTCTGGAGTAGCGGATCGTCAGCCCCGCCCTCCGGTTGGGGGATCGGTTTGGCGGAGAGCCGTGGACCAGCTTGTCGTCGTGTATGGAGATTTCACCTGCCTGCAGTGTGATCGCGACTGCCGCATCTTCCCGAAACTGTCCCCGTTCGCATTCCAGCGTCAGGACCGAGTTGGTTTCGCTTGCGCGGACATGCTTGAGCAGACCGGCCGTGTGTGAGCGGGGGATCACCTCCATCGCGCCGTTCTCTTCGGTTGTCTCGTCGAAGCCGAGCCAGACGGTAAGGGATTCATGAGGATGCAGCGGCCAGTAGTAGGCATCCTGGTGCCAGCCAACCGTGGAGGTCGTCTTGGGTTCCTTGATGAAGAAGTTGGAACCCCAGAGGAAGAAGTCCGGGCCTATCAGGTCCTCGACGAAGTTGAGTATCGTATCGTTCATGCAGATGTCAAAGAGGAACCGGCTGCTCTCGTGCCATTCCCGGATCTCCTTTGAGGTCTCCCCGGGGCGAAGGAGCTTCATCAGCTCATCGAGGCCCCCCTTCAGCTCCCGCACCTCATTCTGTGTGTAGATCGGGGAGAGACCGTGGAGATATCCTTCTTCCCGAAAAAAGGCTATCTGCTCCCGGGAGAGCCGTTTTCCCTCTGTCATTGGTGATTCCTCCTCTTACGAATAGAAATGAAATCTATCCCGATGGGGGATGAAAGTCAACGGAGAAGGGCCGGAGCCGGGGGGGGTGGTCGTCGGTGGCACGCCAGTTGTTTCACTCATGGTGAGTAGGCAAACCACCTCAGCCGAAGAGAGAACCCATGGTTCGCGCCTGTGATCATCTACTGTCTCTATGTGGTCTGATCCTGACCGGCTTTCTGGCGACCTCCGCTGCTGCGGCGCAAACGGAGGACGCGGCCACCTATGAGCTGCACTGGATAGAGGAGGTGATTCTGGGGCCGGAGTATGGGGGATCGGGCGAAATCTGCTCCCGGTGGGTGAGGAGCCCAACGCTCTCTGTCTTTGGCGCAGACGAGGCTCAAGAAAAGGTTGTCCGGGAGGCCGTTCAGCATCTGAACCAGACGCTCGCCCGGACCCCCATCCGCCAGATCATGCTCCTCTATCCGGAGAACAGCCGAGCAGACATTCTCCTCTACTTTGCCCCCGTGAGGCAATTTCCGTCGATTGCATCCCGCCACAATTTCCCCTACACGAAGGGGAACCAGGGCTACTTCTGGACATGGTGGAACCGCAGGAACGAGATCTACCGTGGTGTGGTCCTCATCTCCTCCGACGTAGCGGACAGGGGTCGGCTGCGCCACTACGTCCTGGAGGAGATCACGCAGGTGCTGGGTCTCTCCAGCGACTCTCCCCGATTCACCGAGAGCATCTTCTACTCCTACTACAGCGACGGGGGGACGGCAGAGTGGCTGTGCGAGCGGGACAAGAAGCTCATTCACCTCTTCTATAATCACATCTCTCCCGGAGCAGAGAAGGCGGAGGTCCAGGCCGCCTTCCAGCGCTACTGGCCTCGCAGGTAGTGAGGTTCCCGCAAGTGTCGGTCTTCTTCATCCTTGCATAGTATCCTGTAATCCTCTATGTTGTAACATCTCCCACCTTGCTACACCAATCTGAGAGGAGCTATCCGATGAGACATCTTCTGTTCTGCTGTCCACTCATCATTGGGATGATCGCGGCGGGAGCGGGCTGTAGTGACAATGACGATCCCGTGACGGCGAGGCCCGGGTCCGTATCCGGGACCATTACCTACCCGGCACCGGCTGAGGGGAAGGCATGGGTCGTCGTGGTGGATACCGACTTCAACGGGGACAATGGAAATGTCACCTACTTGCAGGGGACCTGTGGCACGGGCAACTCCTCTGACTATACGATGTCAAACGTGCCGCCGGGAAGTTACTACGTCTATGCTCTGGTGCGCGTGGTAAGTGGCATGGATGATCCGCCGCAATCCGGCGACTACCTGGGTCTGTATGGAGGGACATTCACCAATCCGCCATCATCGCCAAATGTGACGGTTCATTCGGACGGAGCAGTGATCTGCGATATTACGCTGGAGACGTTCTAGCGAAGCCAGGCGGCCCCATTGCTCGGGGCTCATAGGGGGGGGCCCGCCGGGAGATGTGCGGGTCATCCCACGGCAAGCCCCCGGAGGCTGAGCCCTCTGTTGCGACTCTCAGCATATTGTGCTATCAATGGAGGCATCAATCCACAAGCTGAGGGTGAGCTGCCATGGCCGTGCCAACGACAACCGCGGAGAACGAGCTCTTCATGACCAGAGCCCTTGAGGCGAGCATTCGGATCGGCATTCTCGCGCTTCTGGTCTTCTGGTGTTTTCTCATCATCGGTCCATTCCTCGCACCCATTGTCTGGGGTATCATCATTGCCGTGGCCCTCTACCCCACGTTCCAGAAGGCGGAAAGGGCGATGGGAGGACGCAGGGGACTGGCCGCAACGCTCGTCACTCTCCTGCTGATCCTTGTTCTGGTGATTCCTTCCCTCCTTCTGACCGAGACACTTATTTCCGGATTGAGAGACCTGGCCGATGGTCTGCAGGACGGGTCCCTCCGGGTTCCGCCCCCGCCGGCAGGTGTGGACGCGTGGCCGATTGTCGGCAAGCCTCTGGCCGGGCTCTGGAGCCTTGCCTCGGTGAATCTGGAAAAGGCCCTTCAGCAGATTGGTCCTGAACTCAAGGAAGTGGGAATCTGGTTGCTCTCTGCCGCCGGCGAAGCCGGCCTTGCACTCCTGCTCTTCATCTTCTCCATCATCATTGCCGGTCTGTTGCTCGCAAACGCCGAAGCCGGCGGCCGCATGGCGGAGAAGATTGCCGCCCGGCTTGTCGGAGAGCGGGGCCAGGAGCATGTTCGCATGGCGGGAGCAACGGTACGCAGTGTCGCCCGGGGCATACTGGGCGTTGCGGCCATACAGGCGGTGCTGGCAGGGATCGGTCTTCTTGTGGCAGGCATCCCCGGTGCCGGACTGTGGGCCCTTCTCTGTCTCCTCCTGGCGGTGATGCAGATCGGACCCCTGCCGGTTATGCTGCTTGCCGCAATCTACATGTTTGCGACAGCCGAAACGTTGCCGGCGGTTCTCTTTGCCATCTGGTCCGTGCTGGTCGTGGTGAGCGACAACGTACTCAAACCGATCCTCCTGGGGCGCGGCGTGGATGTGCCGATGCCGGTGATTCTGCTGGGGGCTCTGGGGGGATTCGTCACCTCCGGCATCATCGGCCTCTTTGTGGGGGCCGTAGTGCTGGCACTCGGATACAGGCTCTTTCTGACCTGGCTGGAAGGGGGTGAAGTGGGTGGGCGCTAAACTGCGTGGCCTGATCCGGGGGGTCATAACGATCCTGGGGGTCACCGCGCTTGCTCTGGCTCCAGGGACGATGATCTCGGAGGAACAGACCGACCGTCCGCCGAACGTCGTCATTATCTTCACAGATGACCAGGGGTATGCAGATGTCGGAGCATACGGGGCGCAGGGCTTCACGACGCCCAACATCGACAGGATGGCGGCCGAGGGTCTCCGGTTCACCAGCTTCTACGTCTCCCAGGCTGTCTGCAGCGCTTCACGCTCCTCGCTCCTGACCGGATGCTACGCCGAGAGGGTAAGCATACGGGGAGCGCTCATGCCCTGGGCCACCGTCGGCCTCAACCCGGACGAAGAGACGATTGCCGAGCTGCTCAAGAAGCGTGGATATGCAACGGGCATCTTCGGGAAATGGCACCTGGGGCATCACAGGGAGTTTCTCCCGCCGGAGCAGGGATTTGACGAGTACTTCGGACTTCCTTACTCCAACGACATGTGGCCGGTCGATTACGACGGCGTCCCGATTACGGAGGGGAAGAAGATCTACTACCCGGTCCTCCCCCTGATAGAGGGGAGCGAAAAGGCCGGCGAGGTCTGTACGCTTGACGATCAGGACAGGCTGACAACCCTCTACACGGAACGGGCCGTGCGGTTCATCGAGAAGCACAGAGACAGGCCCTTCTTCCTCTATGTTCCCCATTCCATGCCCCACGTGCCCCTGGGTGTGTCCGGGAAATTCCGGGGGAAGAGCGAGCAGGGGATGTACGGTGATGTGATCATGGAGATAGACTGGTCGGTGGGGGAGATTCTGAAGGCGCTGGAGGAGCAGGGTCTGGAAGAGCACACGCTTCTGATATTCGCCAGTGACAACGGACCGTGGCTCAACTTTGGCAACCACGCCGGTTCGGCTCTGCCTCTCCGGGAGGGGAAGGGGACCATGTGGGAGGGGGGGCCGAGGGTCCCATGCATCATGCGCTGGCCAGGCCGGATCCCTGAAGGAGGTGTGTGTCACGAGATTGCAGCCAGCATTGACATCCTGCCGACCATCGCGGCGCTCACCGGCGCGCCCATGCCGGGGAGAGCCATCGACGGCGTCAATATCCTCCCGCTTCTGGTGGGAGAGGAAGGAGCCAGGCCACGCGATCAGTTCCTCTACTACTATGCGGGAGAGCTGAGGGCAGTGAGGGAGGGAAAGTGGAAGCTTCATTTTCCTCACACGTTTCTCTCCTACGAGGGTGTCGAGCCGGGCAATGACGGCCATCCCGGACGCTACGGGAGAGGGAAGACCGGGTTTGCGCTCTACGACCTGGAGAAGGACATCGGAGAGACCAGAGACCTTTCCAAACACCATCCGGAGATCGTCGGTCGACTCAAGTCGCTGGGAGATGTTGCACGTGAGGTCCTGGGGGACGCACTGACCGGAGTACAGGGAAGCGAGGTACGACCTCCCGGTCGGCTCCACGGTCCGACCACGGGGCCGGTCCTGAACATTGCCGCGGGAAAGAGCCTGACGCTGGAGAACCCCTACGACACAGAGTACGCCGGCGACGGCGGGGAGAGTCTGATAGACGGCAACCGGGGAACCATGGATCATACAGACGGCATGTGGCAGGGCTTCAAGGAGGTGGACCTCGTGGCCCGGATCGATCTGGGCGAGGAGATCCATCTGGAGCGGATTACGGCGGGGTTCATCGAGAACCAGTCGGCCCGTGTTTTCCTCCCCTCCGTGGTGGAGATCGCGGTATCGCGGGATGGCCAGGAGTTCAGCGTGATCAAGAGGGTTGATACCGGCGGCGAAGCGTTCAGCCAGTCGCCGCGGATCAGAGATGTTGCCGCGGCGGTTGACTCTTCAGTCCCGGTGAGGTATGTTCGTCTGCGGGGGGTGAACATCGGGACTGCGCCGGACTGGCACCCGAGGGCGGGGGAGAGCCTCTGGATTTTCGCGGACGAAATCATTGTCGAGTAGTGACGGGGTCAGAACGATGGAGCACAGAATAGAAATCCAGAACAAGGGTGACTATCTGCTGGTTGACTACTCGGGGAATTTCACGCTGCAGGGGGCAAAAGAGTGCATCGACAAGTACGTTGAGGCGTGCAACGAGCTGAACTGCTCAAAGGTCCTGCTGGATACCAGACACATGACCGGCCCCCTCGGAATCATGGACAGGTACAAGATGGGGAGGTACGCGATCAAGACCAAGGTTCAAAAGATCAGAACGGCCATGATCGGCACGAAGAGCTATGTGCTCCCCGACAGGTTTCTGGAGAATGTTGCCAGGAACCTGGGTGTTGATGTGAAGGTTTTTCTGGATCCCGACGAAGCTGTGCGGTGGCTTCTCGATTGAGTCTGCCGTACCCTGCCGTCTCAGAGATGTTGTGCCTGTCGTCCTTCCCGACGGCGTACCTCATAGAGCGACAGTACCCTTCCCCGTCCAAACCAGTTGAGAATGATTCTCACCGGGGCCCACTCCGGCATGTTCTGGTAGGCGAGAGCGAATGAGAGATCCTGCCGCCGGAGGGAGTCCGGGATGGTGAACTCGCTGAGGAGTAGGAGAACTTTGGCGGTTGATCCTTCCTCCAGAATCTCCTGACATTGACCCCTTCTCTCCAGCGATATTCGCTGCAGCGAAACCGGCGCGTAGAAATGCCTTTTTCCGGGTGTTCTTCCGTAGGGATCTTCTCCCTGATACACAAGGGCCACCTGATGTCCTCCGTACTCGTTGTAGATATACCGGTAGAGCGGGGCGCACTGGTCCGCGGGAAAGAGGGAGACCAGCACGAGGAAGACCAGGTTGATCGCCCATATGGGGTGGATGACCGCATGGAATACTCTGCTGAGCTTCTCCCTCGTCTCATGCGATCTGATCAGGAGGGAGGCCTTCTGTATGGAGAGGACCAGCATGACCGGCAGCACAGGTGCGAGCGGGTAGAGGAAGCGGAGCTCCTTGTGCGGAAGGAGCATGTGCAGACACAGGAACGGAACGACTATCCAGGTCAGAATGTGTCTCCGCAACAGGACGGCAAAGAGGATCGTGCAGAGTATGATCACCGCCCCGATCGGATAGACCCCCCCGCGCGCTACTTCTGCGAAGTAGAACCACCATGGCTCCTCCATCGTCCGCAGGGGAATCGCGCCCGAGAGTACACCCATCAGGCAGTTCCAAGAGCTGAATGTCCACTCACCGTACATGTATCTATCTGCCAGAAGACCCGGCAGCGCGGCGCTCGCCATGCCTCCGATGAGCGTGATGAACACTCTTGTGTCTTCCTTCTCCACCACGATGAGCCATGCAAAGAACCCGGCAATGAGGAAGACCGTCTGGAGGTGGACGAGGAGCGAAAGCCCCAGAAGAGCGCCCACCAGCAGACATCTCACATCTTCCTTCAGATCGTCCCGGTAGTACCAGGTAATGCCGATGAAGAAGAGGAGGCTGGACCAGTTCTCAGGGGAGAAGCGCGCGCGGAGGAAGACCAGGAACCAGAGGAGCAAGAGGAGGGAGAGAAGCCAATGTCTTGCTGTTTCACTGATGCATTCCCGCTTGAAGATGCGATAGATGAAGAAGGCTCCAAAGACGCCGACGACCGCTGAGAGGATCCGCAGGAGTCCCGCCTGCGCGTAGGGGCCGGCGACACCCAGCTGTGTAGCGCCCAGGATCGTCAGGGAGCCGAACGCCGCCAGGAGCGTCGGCCTCGCCTTCTGCTGGACGTCCGGCGGGAGCTCGCCGAGGAGACCAGATGCGGCCTTCTGAGGCCTGAAATCGACCATCTGGAGCTGCTCCTCCCGGCTGTCAAATCCTTCGTTGTTGATTGCGGCCAGGAGCTGGAATGCCAGAGCCACGAAGACAACAAGCGTAGATGTCTGAATCGAGATGCGTCGCATCGGCGTAGATTGATAGTCCACAGGCCCCGGCGCATTCCGGGGCGCCTCAGCCGGAGGGGAGCAGAGCTACCAGAGAACACGAACTGTGCCAGGAGGCGGATGGCAACAGTCGACCCATTCTTCCGTATACTATGACTGATCTCTGTTCCTTCCATGCGGCTCCCTGAACCAGAATCTCCAGCAGGCGCGATGAACCGTATCGCACAGTCAGTCATACTGCTCGTCCTTCTCTGTGTCAGCCAAACGCCGGCCGAGTTCTCCATTGAGGTCGACGCGCAAAGGGACTCGTTCTACACCCAGCTCGGACGTCCCGAGGATGGCTATCTCCACATCCCCCACACCGACTATCTTCCTCTGAGCGGCCCGAGACCTCTCGACGACGCGGATCTCTCGGCTGATGTCTGGGCGGCCTGGGATGTGGACTATCTCTACATCTATGCGGAGATCCGGGATGACTCGGTCTGTGGGTCCAGCGAGTTCAAGCCCAACAACGACTGCCTGGAATTGAAGTTCGATCCGGATCCTTCGAAAAAGGCCTGGAGCGGGATCGTTAACGCCCGTCTCACCGCCCTGGATAGTGCCGATGCGCCTGAGATCGAGGGAGTCGATAATCTCTACGTGGAGCGCCATCTCGACTCCGCTGCAAGCCACCCGTCCAACTATGCACGCAGGCGGACATCTGACGGGTACGTTCTGGAATTGCGGCTGGCCTGGGACTGGATCACCGTGAAGGACCGGAAGATCTCTGTCGGCCCGAAGAACCTCTTTGGCCTCTCGGTGACCATCCACGATAACGACGGTGACACGCGGGACGGTTCGATTCAGTGGTCTGCTGGCATGGCCGATGAAGTCTGGATCGTTCCGCAGCTCCTCGGCACGGTGGAGTTTCAGCAGCATCACCGGCTGACGTTCATCAGGAGCAACGCGATCGATCCCTCGGCCCGCCCCGGGAAGACGTACCTCTCCATGGAGCGATACGATAACCCCCTATTCCGCCGGCTGAGGATCGAGAACTGGAAGTACCATCCGGGTGATGATTCTGCGTGGGCGCGGCCTGAGTACGACGATCGGCAATGGGAGACGGTCTGTGCGTTGATGAAGCTGGATCAGCTGCCGGAAGGCGGGTGGGAGGGGATCGGGTGGTTCCGGGCCGTTGTCGCCGTTGATTCCTCGTTTCGGAACGTTCCCCTTGCTTTCTGGACGACCCTGCACGCAGGAGCCTCTGAGATCTACCTGGACGGTGAGCTTCTCTATAGCCTGGGAACAGTGGGGAGGACCAGGGAGGAAGAAGAACCCCGCTACGAGAAATATCCCCGGTTTCTCGTCTTCACCGGGGAGTCCGAACACCTCCTTGCCATCCGCTACTCGAACTTCCAGAGGGAGAGACTGGATCCCTATCGGGTCCATGGAGGTTTTGACTTCATACTCCGGCCTGATGTCGATGCCGCCGTTGAGGAAACGGCGTCCGGCGTCCGGCTCCTTACGGTGTTTCAGGCAGCCTTCACGGCCGTGCCGCTTCTTCTGGTTCTCCTCCACCTCTTCCTCTTCGCGTACTACCCCCGGGCAAAGGAGAACCTCTACTTTGCCGGTGCGGTATTCTTCTGGGCCCTGGTCGTATTTGCGAGCTTCAGCCGCCCCTTCACCGACAGCGTGGTTGAGTCAATCTTCCTGGTCGAGATTCTGATATTTGCCGTCGGTCTCGGGTTGATCTTCATACTCCTGACGGTCTACGAGATTCTCCTCCCCCGCATCCCGAGGTTCTTCCCGGTGTTCGTTCTGCTTGCCCTCGGTATGCCTCTCTGGTTCTATCTCTCACCCTCTTCCATCCCGAGCATCTCCACGAATGTGCTCATCGGCCTGACAATGGTGGAGCTGATTCGGGTGATCATCGTGGCAGGCCCCGAGCGGCGGCGACAGCACTGGATAACCGCTGGAGCATTTGGCGCGGCGCTGCTTGCCGTCACGGTCCAGCAGCTGATGGATCTGGGCCTCCTTCCCTTTATGATCATCTACCCCTACGGCCTGCTCGTCCTGAGTGTTGCTGTCTCCTTCGATCTCGCGAAGAACTTCGCCAAGACGAGAAAGAACCTGGAGATGCAGCTGGGCCAGGTGCAGGAGCTTTCCGCGAGAGCGCTTGAGCAGGAACGCCGTGCGAAGGAAGAGGAGATCGCGAGGAAGGTGCTGGAGGCGGACAACGCGCGCAAGACCCGGGAGCTGGAAGAGGCTCGAAAACTGCAGCTCTCGATGCTGCCGAACACCGTGCCGGCAATACCCTACCTGGACATTGCCGTCTACATGAAGCCGGCCACGGAGGTGGGGGGAGACTACTACGATTTCCAGTCCGGGGAGAACGGTATGCTCACGGTGGCGGTCGGTGACGCCACGGGGCACGGGATGAAGGCCGGGACCATGGTGGCGACCATCAAGGGTCTCTTCAGCGCGAGCAACGGTTCGCTGAACAGCCTGCCGTTCTTCGAGCTCTGCACGCGCACCATCCGGGAGATGCGTCTGGGCAACCTCTACATGGCGCTGATGCTGGCAAAGATCCGACCCGGGACGATGACCATTGCCTCCGCGGGAATGCCGCCGGTGCTCATCTACAGGGAGAGCGCGCGGTCGGTTGAGAAGATAGTCATCAAGGGGATGCCTCTGGGCGCACACGCCGGCTACCCGTACGAGCAGAGGGAGACCCCCCTCTCGCCCGGGGATACGATACTGTTCATGTCTGACGGCTTTCTGGAGCTGTTCAATCACAGGAAAGAGCTCCTCGGAGCCCAGCGCGTTGAGGAGATCTTCGGTGAGACGGCCGATGAGTCCCCCCATGTCATCATTGACCACCTCACGAATGCGGGGGAGAAATGGTGCGACGGCGAGCCGGCGCACGACGATATCACCTTTGTCGTGGTGAAAGTGAAAGAGCGAACTTGACAAAAGGGAGTATCAGGCATACATTGTCATCAAGCATTCCGGTCTTGTCAGGCTCGCTCGAGGAGCCCGAGGCCGCCGAACTCCTGAACCTCCCCATCCTCCTGACCCCTCTCGACGACCGACTCTTCTGCTGCGGGCCATGAAGCGCAGCGTGTCGCAGCCGGACTACGTACTATCTCCAAATCCTTTCCCATCGTGATTGCCGAGAGCGCTGAGTAGAGGCAATCGGAGGAGTGAACAATGAGATACAGCATCTGTCTCCTTGTGGCCCTCCTTCCCCTCACCGTATCCAGCTGCAGGAAGGAGCAACCCAGTGAACCGGAGCCGTCCGGGGACGGTTCCTCATCAACAGTGACCATCTCGCCGGCGGGAGGAGAGCTTCGGGCTGAAGGGTTTGTCCTGATCGTACCTCCGGGTGCGTTTGCGACAACGGCCGAGCTCCAGCTGACGGCGCTCCCCACCGACAGGCCGTTCGGTACCAACAGCGTCTCAGGAAGTTACCGGATTGACGGGTTTCCGGCGGAGTTCTCGGAGCCGGTCACGGTGTACATCAAGCGCGACGGGACGGGAGGCCCGGCATCCTCTCTGGCTGCGGGTGCCGAGGCTACCTTTTCCACTGCTGAGGGAATGAACGTCATCTACAGTTTCCACTCGGCGGTCGACTCGGCCGGGTATCTGGTCGGGCAGCTGGAGCCAACCGCAAGCGGCGGTGCCTTCCATCAACCGGCGCAGGGGAGGGGGAGGTTCGGCGCGCAATTCGAGGGGACATTCAGCATCTACCTGAATGCCGTCTCCGGCTATGCAGGCACACAGATAGAGGATCCGCACTACAGATTCCTCTTCCCCAGCGGGATTGACACGAACCTCGTCGTCCTCCTCCTCGAGACGTTTGCCGAGGTGGTTCAGAAGCTGAAACCGGTTCTCTCCCACGAAGAGCTGAAGAGCTATGGTTGCCCGGTCCCGGTCAGCGTCCTCCCGTTTGGCGCCTCGTCAGGGGTATATGCAGCCTGGGGGCATTCGTTGCTTCATCTCTACGGCGCACTATGGATCAACGAAGACCGGCTGGGCGAACTGACGTCGACGGAGATGAAGATGCAACTCGGGGAGAGCATCTGGCTTGATCTGGCGTTCCACCGCACCTTCGATGCTCCCACCGCCAGAGCAGAGGATTTCTGGTCCTCCGAGCGTTTCTGGTTTCATGTTGCCTGCGCGACATGGACCAACACCCTGTTTCTGCCAACCGGTGGCGTTCCGCGGAACTTCGCAGGGCGAGAGTACGCTCCCTTCAACGGCCTGCTGCCAGCCACCGAAGACATGAGCAACGCGCGCCTGCACGGATACGGCATGTCCGCGTTCATTCAGTACCTTGTTGACTGGAGCTCGGTGGGTGTGATCAAGGGGATCTATCAGCGTCTCTCGGCGGGCCAGAGTCTCACGGCGGCGATCCCCCAGGCCTCCGGGCGCTTGATCGGTGATATCTGGGCACTATTCTTCTACGACTACCTGCGGGGTGTCATTTTCAACTATGACATAGGGCTCCTCCTGGATGAGAAGAAGGGGAGCTTTACCATCGCCACGGAGAGTGATAGCCTGCGCCTGTTTCCGGATCTCTTCCGGCACCTCGCGGCAAAGCTCTATCTGGTCAACCTCGTCTTCGATCCGGTCAACCCCGGGTTTCTTCTGACAACCAGCCTGACGCTCAAGATCCACTCTGCCAGCATGGGGGCGCAGCTGCTCGCATTTGGATACAGTGGAGATGCCCTTGTGTTTCTCGGCCGAAGCGGTCGTTACCCCGAGGATAGCATCGCTGTGGGAAATGTCGTCGAGCTCAGGTCACTGGGATTCTCGAGCATTGTGGCCGCTGTGGTCAGCTGTCAGAGCGACAATCCGGCCTCTGGAAGTGTGGGGATCGATCTGGAGGCCAGGCTTCAGCGGAAGGTTGAGCTCGTCTGGAACAGAGCCGACATGGGGCTCTACGGATTCAAGGCCAGGATGAAGTACGTCGTGGGTGGAGAGGAGCAGGAGTATACCAGTACACCGAATCTCGTGCAGGAAGCCACCGGCCAGTTCGAGGGGACCACATTTGAGGGGAAGATGACCGACAGGGCCGAGAACGGGACCTTCAGCATCACGTTTCACCCCGAGCGCCACTTTGTCACTGCGTTCGGATTCGAGTACCAGTATGATGACGGAGACAACTGGGGGCATTTCAGGCTCTCCGGCGGCAACGTGACCCTGGAGCACTACTGGTTCCGCCAGGAGGACCAGGAGATCGAGTTCAGGCTTTCCGGGGCCGAAATCAAGGATCAGGGGACAGAGTGCCTGATGAACTGGGGAAGGCGCTCATCAGAAGAGGAGTCCACACTGCTCAGCTGGGACAGTGAGCCCGAGACCGATTTGAAGATACGACTCTACAGAAATCCCTGACGGTCAGTCTCGCTGCCTTGCTATTTTCGTCCCAGATACATAGTTTCGCGGTACCCCCCGTCTCGTCGGCCAGGTGATACCCGACTCACCCTGACCACACCTGAGAAACAGCATGGGCAACCGCAACCTCCGGCACGCCCTCGTCGGATACGCTTTTCTTCTGCCGAACATCGTTGGATTTCTCCTCTTCACGTTTGGCCCCATTCTCTTTGCGTTCCTCATCAGCTTCTTCGACTGGAACCTCTTCTCCGAGCCGGTCTTTGTTGACACGGCAAACTACCAGAAGATGTTTGCCTCTCCGGCATCCCACTTCTGGCAGTACTTCGGCAACACGCTCTGGTTCCTGATCGTTGTTCCATGTCAGATCTCCATCGCCCTGGCGACCGCCTCTCTCCTGAACCAGAATCTCAGGGGCTCTCTTCTCTTCAAAGTGCTATTCTTCATTCCCATTGTCCTCTCCGTCGTCTCCATTGCGATCGTCTGGGAGTACATACTCGACACGGAGAACGGGCTCCTGAACCAGATGCTGGCACTCCTGGGCATGGGGAAGATCGCCTGGCTCTACGACGCCGGCTGGATCAAGACGGGGATAGCGCTCATGGTCATCTGGCAGGGATCGGCGTTCGGAACGATCATCTACTATGCGGCAATGCAGGGGATCCCGGATCAGCTCTACGAAGTGGCCACGCTGGACGGCGCAAGCCGCTGGAGACAGTTCTGGTCCATTACCTTTCCGCTCCTCGGGCCGACCCACTTCTTCCTGAGTGTCACGGGGGTCATCGGCTCGCTGCAGCTGTTTGCGCCGATCTACGTGATGACCCATGGGACCGCAGGAGGCGCGCACAACATCATTGTCGAGATCTACTGGAAGGCATACCACGAGTTTCAGATGGGATATGCATCGGCACTCTCCTGGGTGTTGTTCATCATCATCTTCATTCTGACAGCCCTCTACGTGAAATACCTCGGCACACGGACCGAGTATGCCTGAGGTTCATCCACCATGAAACAGCGGACGGGTACCACAAGCATTCTCTACCTCCTGCTCCTGGTCTTCTCGGCCTGGTACGTCGTCCCCTTCTTCTGGGCCCTTGTGACATCGGTGAAACACCCCGGGATGGTCTTTGACAACCGCTGGCTTCCCTATGAGCGGTCGCATCTCATCAGGCTTGACGGGGAGAGTGTGGAGGTCCGGATTGTGGAAGAGCGAGAGGAGGCGTTTCTGGTCCGGGTGGAAGGGGAGGAGGAGTTGCGAGAAGTGCCGAAAGGGGAGATAGAACGGATTTCTCCCAACTGGAGCAACTACTCAGAGGCCTGGCACATTGTCCCGTTCGGACGGTATTTCTTGAACAGCATACTGGTAAGCGTCTGCATGACCATCGGGACGCTCATCACCTGTTCGCTCGGGGGGTACGCCTTCTCCCGGCTACGGTTTCCGGGGCGTGACGCAATATTCCTCCTCTACCTTGCGACCCTCATGATCCCCGGCCCGGTCCTGACCGTCCCCATCTACCTTCTGCTCCGGGAGTACCACCTCCTGAACACTTATCAGGGCGTCATACTCCCCGGGCTCTTTTCCGCCTACGGGACATTTCTTCTGAGGCAGTTTTTCATGACCATTCCCAGGGACCTGGAGGACGCCGCACGCATTGACGGCGCCGGGAGGTTCGGTGTCTACCTCCGGATCATTCTGCCTCTCTCGGGCCCTGCTCTGGCGGCACTCGCAACCTTTGTCTTCATAGGATCCTGGAACGATTTCTTCTGGCCCTCAATCGTGCTGACAGATCCGGACATGCTGACGCTCCCTGTCGGTCTTGCTCACCTGAACGACATCTACTTTCATGAGTATGGCCGGCTGATGGCAGGAAGCATGATCAGTCTTGCCCCGGCCATCCTTGTCTACCTCCTCTTCCAGAGGTTCATTACACGGGGTGTGATTATGTCGGGATTGAAAGGATAGCGGCGCGTGCCAAAGGGCCCCCTGATACTAGCCTTTGTCCTTCTCCTGCTGACCGTGGGGTTGTTCCTCTACCTCACCGCGGAGGATCCTTCCCACCACCTCGTCTTCGCCACATGGGGGACCCCCACGGAGGTGGAGAGTTTTCAGCGTCTGATTGACCACTACAATAGGACCAGGAGTCCCGCGCACAGGGTCAAGCTCTCCCATTCCCAGGCCAGCTCCTACACGGAGCAGCTTCTCGTACAGGCCGCTGCGCGGAATCTCCCGGACCTGGTCCACCTGGACAGAAAGGACCTTCCCCTGTTCGTCCACAGAGGGCTGTTTGAGGATCTCACCCCGTACATCGAGAGTGACACGAGCTTTGACATTGAACTGTTTCTGCCTGAGCTCCTCCCCGACTGCAGGGTAGAGGGCCGGTACTATGCGATCCCTCATAACTTCTCCACGCTCGTGCTCTACTACAACAAGGACCATTTCGATGCCGAGGGATTGCCGTATCCCGACAGCACCTGGACCTGGGGGACGCTTCTCCAGGCGGCGCAGTGGCTCACCAGGCGAGATGAGAAGGGAAAGACCGTCCGCTACGGGTGCTATGTCCATATGGTCGCGCACACGATGGTGGAACAGAACGGCGGGAGGATCCTGAACGGCACCCTTGACACCTGTGTGATTGCGAGTTTCGAGGCGGAGCAGGCCATACGGTTCCTGACGGATCTCTCCGAGATGTACGGCGTGACATGGAACATGCTTGCGCAGAACATTCTGTGGGACGATATGTTTGCCGGGGGGCGCTGCTCGATGGTCGTCAACGGGCGCTGGGCTGCGTCCTACTACATGCAATCGATGCCGGGTGAGATCGTGGATGTGGCGCCGCTGCCGCGGGGGAAGTACAGGAAGGGGGCCGCGGTAAACCACATGATGGCGATATCTGCCCAGAGCACGAAGAAGAAAGAGGCGTGGGAGTTTTTGAAATTTCTCGTGAGCGAGGCTGGGCAGAGGATGATCAACGAGGACGGGGCCAACATACCCGCCCTCCGGTCCATCGCCACCTCGGATGAATTCCTTCGGCACAGGACTACGCCGGAGATGAACAACCGCGTCTTTCTGGCGGAACTCCCCCACAGCGTGGCCTGGCCGTTCGAGCAGGGACCCTACCTTACCCACTACGTGATCCAATCACAGTACGATCTGGCCATGAGGCGGATACTCCTGGGAGAGGCAACCACGATGCAATCACTGAAGATCATGGAGGAAAGTATCAACAGGGTTATCGCGGAGCAGCGAGCACTGTCCCGGCCGGAGCCGTTCATTGGGAGCCTGCTTTTCTATCTCTGCTGCGGCGCTCCGGCTGTCGTGGCCCTTGCAGTCTGGACCCGTCGAAGAGGGGGGAATGCCGTTGGAACCTGAGGGACTGCTGATCACCGGGACGTTTCTGGATGAGGTCTCGCTCGACATCCCTTCGCAGCGCTGGGGCCCTGACCAGTGGCGCGCTGATTTCGATGCGATGCGGGCAATCGGCATCGACACGGTGATCATCATCCGCGGGGGACTGAGAGGCCAGACACTCTTTCCGTCCCGGGTGATTGGAACGGACCGGGATGAGGATCTGGCAAAACTCTTCCTGGAGCTGGCAGAGGAGCGGAATATGGATCTCTTCTTCGGGACGTATGACTCCTGGGATTGGGCCCGGAACGGGACGTGGAGAGAGGAGATTGAGGTCAACAAGCGCTTCATGGAGGAGGTCTGGGACCGGTATGGCAGCCAGAGCGCATTTGCCGGATGGTACCTCTCACATGAGACGAGCCACAATCGGTTTCACTTCCCGGAGCTCTACAGGGAGCTGAGCCAGGAGGCAAAGACGCTGAGCTCCGAGAAGCCGGTACTGATATCTCCCTTCTATCCCTCCAGGAAGGTCTATGGGGATGAGGGGATGGAGCCCGAGCGGTTTGCCGATGACTGGCTGAACATGCTGGAGGGGGTGGAGACGATCGACTATGCGGCGTTTCAGGACGGGACGGCGGACCTCCATGAGCTTGATCGGTACCTGGCAGAGGCCAAGCGGGTGATGGATCAGCTGGGAATTGAGCTCTGGAACAACGTGGAGACGTTCTCGAGGGCCTCGCCCCGGGAGTTCCCGCCCGTCGGGTTCGACGAGCTCTGCGAGAAGATGGTCATCGCCGGGAGGTACGCAACAAAAAACATCACGTTTGAGTTCTCCCACTTCATGAGTCCGCATTCGTCCTCTCCGGCGGCGAGAGAACTCTACAGGCAATACCGGAAACACTTCAACGTGTAGAACGAGGCACCCCTGCCATGAGCATGCTGTCGCTCACAAACGGTAGCTGGACGCTTGAGATCTCTGAGCACGGGCACGTTCTGGGCCTTCACGACGGCTCGACCAGAATGTTCGTCAGACAGAAGGAGGCAGCCATATGCGAACTTCTCTTTGACAGCCCGGAGAGGAAGATCGTGGTGGCTTCAGCAGAGATCACCAGGAAGACGACGGCGTCAGCCTACTTTGAAACGCGTCTTGATCTTGGCAGTGAGGTTGTCCTCCGCTTTTCATACGAGATCCAGCAGCCGGACCCTCACGGAACGGCCATTCTCTGCAGGGTTGAGCTGCTGCCGGATGTCCCGCTCGATACCGACGTTCTTCTCAGGTGGTTCTGGGGAGCCCGCCTTCCAGCGCATGAGAGGGAGATCTTCGCGCCTCTTTTCGATGGTCGGGGACTCAGAACGAACCGCAAGAAGCGCCAGGAGTGGCACTACGTCTGTGCCGGGGGATGGGGGGGAAGCGGGGAAGAGGGGAGGAGCGTGAGTGAGAGACTGGCGCTTCCCATGCTGGATGATGGATCAGCAGAGTCCCCTCTCCACGTCGCCTACTTCGCGGACCCCTACTTCAGCACGGGGATCGTACTCCCGACGGATGAGCTGCCCGAGCTCTTCCAGTGCCGGTTCCTGCCGGGTGCAGCTTCCGGGCAGTTCCCCCAGCGGATATTCGGGCTCTATCTCCACGACCTCAGCGCGGAGACGGCCCTGGATGGATTCTTCCGGTACGGGATAGAGAACTCGCCACCGGGTCCGGCCTGGCTCCATGATATTGCCATGGCTCACTATGACTTCTTGAGCGAGAATGGTGAGGGGTGGTTCCGTGATATCGATCGACTTGCGGAGCTTTTTGGAGCGGAGGACCGGGGGCGGATTGCGCTGACCCTCCACGGCTGGTACGACTTCCTTGGACGGTACTGTTTCAGCGGGAAGGCAAAAGGATTCGACAAGACGTGGACGGTGATGCGCGGAGGAGAAGGACGGGAAATGTCCCTGAGGGAGATCCACAGGCGGATAGCATACGCGAAGGATTCTGGCTTCCGGGTGCTTCTCTACTATGCAGACGGACTGGCCATTGACTCTGCCGCCCCGAACTACGACGCATCCCTCGTCTTTCGGGAACCGGACGGGGCCCTCCGGACACACTACTGGTCGGGTCCCGATACCGCTGCACAGACGTACATCATGGACCCGCTCCACCCGCGTGTGCAGGATTTCTTCCGGAGCTACATGGCGGCCCTCCTCGCGGAGTTTGGTGGAGAGATCGACGGTCTGAACTGGGACGAGACATTTTCCATAAAGGTCGGCGATATCTCCCGGGGAGAGAACGCGGGGTACGCCAGCAGGGCGTTCATGCTTCTCTCCAAGGAGCTGCGTCAGATGGTGAAAGCCTCTGGCGCGGAGATTGCCTTCATGGCATCCGACTGCACGCAGCTTTCGCTCCCGCTGGAGGATGGATCCACCTGGTCGGTCAATGCTGCCCAGAATGCACTGGTCTTTGACGGCACGTATCAGGACAGCCACTGCTATCCCGCGGCCTGGCAGTACGGCCTGTTTCCCAACTACCGGAACGTTTTGTGGTCCTGTAACTGGAAGCCCGTGGAGAACTTCGAATGGACCAAGATGGGGGTAAGAGCTTTTGGCGCACCCGTTGCGATCTCGAATGGCTGGGGGGAAAACAGAGGCGTTTCGCACTACTCAGAGGAAGAGATCCGGAAGCTGATCGAGCTCTTTGAGGAGAGGAAGGCCCAGAGAGGGAGGGTCAAGTGGATCGAGTGGAGGGATGATGTCAGGCCACCCAATCGATAAGTGTTATACACGAGGTGGTTGATTCTCACGCTGGTCCTCCCCTCACCCGCCCCGCGGGTTCCCCTCCCCGTCCCACCCCCTCCAGATACCATCACTTCTTTGAAACATTTTGTATCAGATATCGTGATAGTGAGTATAGGGAATACTGTCCGTTTGGAATCTGGGGAAGGGAGGCTGCTATGGAGAGACGTGCTACCACCTTGTTTGGTCTGCTCTTTGGAGCGACACTCACCGCTGTGGCGGGTTCGCTCCAGGGGAGTGTCAGAGATGCCGTGACGCTGGATCCCATTGCCGGGGCAGATGTGACGGTCCACGTGGTGAATCCTGATTCCATCCCGTTCCCTACTGAAAGTGATTCCGCTGGCGCATATTCCATCTCGGGGATACCACCCAACAACGAGGTCTATGCGGTTATTGCGGTTGCCTCCGGGTACGTCTACTCCTATGCCCGGCTTGACGATCTGGGATCTTCGGACCTGGTCTATGAAATTCTCCTCCAGCCGAAGGCTTCACCTCCGCCTGGCGGTGGTGGAGGAGGTGATTCCACGATTGTGGGAGGCACGATCCTGGGGCGCTTTGGCAGTGCGGGAACGTTGAACCCTGTCTCCGGTGCCAGCGTCATGCTCAGCGCTGCCGCGGGTGATCTCCACCTCCTGACCGAGCCTGATGGAGCCTACGAGGCACTGGTGCCGCTGGGCTCCTACTCCATGTCGGTCAGTGCGCCGGGCTATCGGACGCTCGAAGCGGGCGGGATAGGTGTGGATGAAGACGGCATCACGCTGAACGCAGTGCTGTGGGGGATTGCAGCAGATGTTTCAGACCAGAACCAGGATCCGCTTCCTGAATCCTACACGCTCTTTGAGGCATATCCAAATCCGTTCAATCCCTCAACGACAATCCGTTATGCGTTGCCACGGGATTCCCGTGTCACGCTCACCGTTTTCAACATGCTGGGTCAACCCATCACCCTCCTGGTGGATGCCTACCTGCCGGCCGGCTATCACGAGGTGCCCTTCGACGGGAGCGAGCTGACCAGCGGGATTTATCTCTCCCGCCTCCAGGCCAACGATTTTGTTGCCACCCGGCGGCTGGTCCTGATGAAATAGATCTGGACTGACTGCCCGGAGAGGACCTGCCTCCAGATGACGATGCCGCCTCCAGAGCCTATCTCCGGAGGCGGCATCGGTCAGATAGGACGGTTAAATCCGGCTCATTTCGAAGAGCTCTACAGCTGCAGTGCTTCAGAGACACTTTTCTCTCATTATTCCGCTCTCCTTTTCCTATATTCCCTCAACTTCCGTTCTCTCCCAGAAAGCAGTGAACTTCTAAGACTGGGCCCGGTACGGTTCCGGTCATTGGTCTGGTATGTCCATATCACTTCATGCGGGCGCAGGTGCGCTCTGTGGTCGTCTGCTTGCGGGCGGGATCATCCTCCTTGCAGGATGCAACACCAATCCGCCCCTTCTGCCGGAGGATTCTGTTCCCGGCACAGGCAGGATTCTGGTCCTGGCGAATGTACCCGATGCCAGAATTTTGCTGGACGGCGTGGAGACGGGGAAGCGTGCTCCGGATACGCTCACCGCGACGGTCGGCTCGCACCTGGTCGGCGTTCAGAAGGAGGGTTTTTTGTCTGACTCCAGGACGGTGCGTGTGGGGAGCGACTCACTCACGGAGGTGGCCTTCACGCTGGCGGAGGCGGAGCAGAGGGTGGTTCTCATTGAAGACTTTTCAAATGTGAGCTGCAACCCCTGTGTTGCATCGAATCTCATCCTTGAGGCGCTTGCCAACGGCACGTACGGCCGTTCGAAGGTGGCTGTCGTCAAGTATGCCACCAACTTCCCCTCGCCCGGCGATCCGTTCTATGTGGCAAACCGCCCCGATAGCGATTCCAGGATGGCCTACTATCAGATTCTGGCTGCCCCCACCACCATCGTCGGTGGGGTGGATCGCCCCACAAGCACAGATTCATCAGCGATCAAGGCCAGCATCAACATTGCACTCGGGCAGCCTGCGAAGTTCAGAATCACTGTCCGGGACAGTATAGCCGGCGGCATCTACGGTGTCACGGTCAGCGTGCAGATGCTTGACACCACAGGGCTCGATTGCACACACCTTGTCCTGCATACAGTCATCACTGAAGCTGAGATTACATTTTCCAGCCCACCCGGATCAAACGGAGAGACCCGTTTCACCGATATCATGAGGGCTATGCTCCCTTCGAACACGGGTGAACCGCTTCGGCCGGCAGATGTCGGTGCGACCGAGCAGTATGCACGCACCATCCCGATCAATCAGGCCTGGAGCAGCGATCGGCTCCATACGGTGGCTTTCATTCAGCACACACAGACAAGAGTCGTCTACCAATCAGGATCTACTTTCGACTAAGGAGGAGAGAGAATGAGACGCAACGTGCTCTGCCTCGCTGTGCTTCTGCTCGCGGGCGTACCATTGTTGTTCGGCCAGGGGCGACGTATTGTCTTGATGGAAGAAGCAACCAATGCCAGCTGCCCTCCGTGTGCCGCGAACAACCCGACGCTGCAGGCATTTTTTGAGTCCAACTTCGGTACTGTCGTCTCGGTCCGGTACCATGCCTGGTGGCCCGGGTATGACCCGATGTATGCCATCAACACGACGGAGAACAGGAATCGGATCCAGTACTACGGCATCAACGGCGTTCCCAACTATCTGCTGGACGGCGTGAACCTTGGCGTTCCATCCGATCCCGGTACAATGGTTGCCATCACCGGCGAGCGGCTCGTGTCGCCGCACCTTGCTGATATCACCGTCCAGGCGGTGATAGACTCCGATTCTGTCAAAGTGGATGTCACCCTTATCGGAAGGGGAGCCGTGAAGCAGACGAACCTGTCCCTCTACACTGCGGTCATAGAGCGCATGGTGGTCTATACGTCACCCCCCGGAACGAACGGGGAGACGGTGTTTCCGGATGTAATGAGAAAAATGCTCCCGGCTGCCACGGGGATCCCCGTAACATCCCTCACGACCGGGGACACGCTGCGCTACTCGCTTTCCTACCCTGTCTCAGAGTATTGGCGCTGGGAGGATCTGGCGGTGGTTTCGTGGCTGCAGTCAAACACTTCACAGGAAGTCATCCAGGCCAACATCAACCTGCCCACGCATTCGATTGAGTATGATGGCGTGCTTGGAGACCTGGTGGAGCTGGATCAGGTCTACACAAAACGGCATGTGATTCACAACCGGAACAGCGTTCCCATTGATCTGAAGGTTGAAGCTGTGGGAGTCAATGTCGCTGACGGTTGGTCATACCAGCTCCTTGAGCTAGGATCGCCGGTTGATTCCATAGTCTCCACAATCAATCCGGGGGACAGTCTCGTGGCGGACCTGAGGATCACCACCGGCTCAAATGCCGGCTCGATAAGGGTGAAAGTGCTGGCGGTGAACCGTGCCGACCCATACGGCTACGGATCCAGCGTAGAACATTTTGGCATCGTGCCGATCGGGCCTGTCCTGTTCGTGGACGCTGATGGAGGAAGGGACTCAGAGAAATTCTACTACGGGGCGTTTGACAGTGCCGGAGTGTCCTATACGAGCATTGGAAAGGCGGATCTTGCACTTCTGGCCAGCCAGCTTGGCACGTCACAGTTCAGCTCCCTCTTCTGGAATATCGGGTGGGGTTTTCCGGCGCTGATTCCATCAGATGTCGCGTACATGCAGAACTTCCTGGCCGAGGGAGGTAACCTCTACATTGCCGGACAGGATATCGGCTGGGACATCTTTGACGCAAACGGGAGCAGCGGGTTCGCCGCTGCCCGTGCATTCTACCACGACTACCTCGGGGCCAACTACCTGAGTGACGATGCAGGCGGAACCAGCATGACGGGGGTCGGGGGTGACGTCGTCACCGATGGTCTTGCGTTCACGCTCAGCTCACCCTATGCGGCCTATCCTGAAGAGATCGCCCCCTATCCGGGAACGAACGCGGTCAACATTCTTCAGTACAACAACGGGAAGTACGGTGCCGTGCGGCACGATGCAGACACGTTCAAGACGGTCTATCTGGGGATCGGCCTCGAGCAGATAGCTGAGCCGCTTCAGCGTAATCTCCTCATCAAGAGAGTGTTGGAATGGTTCGGCATCACGACGGATGTGGATCCCGCGGGTGCAGGCATTCCCATCGCATTTGCTCTTGATCAGAACTACCCTAACCCGTTCAACCCCTCGACGGAGATCAGCTACACGATTGCAGAGCAGGGGCTGGTGACGCTGACGGTGTATGACCTGGTAGGCCGGGAGGTCGTGACACTTGTGGAGGAGATACAATCACCCGGGCGGTATCTGGTCACATTTGATGCTGGTGAGAGGGCGACCGGGGTCTATTTCTACAGGCTCACCTCCGGGCCCTACACGTCAATCCAAAAGATGATGTTGATGAAGTAGGAGGGATGGGATAGTGATGCACCGCCTGAGGTTGTTCTTCCAACTTCTGAGCTGGCTGGCCCTGTTGGCTGTGACGTCTCAGCCAGCGCCTGCCGGCAGCTTCACCGTCGGTGTCGCGGACACAGCTCTCTCCGACACGCTCGGGAGCGAGGTTGTCTACACCATGAGGGTGGCAAATGTCTCCGGCAGAGATCTGACGCTTGCCATGGTGCGGACGCTGAACGATCTTCCCCAGGACTGGCAGTCCTCGCTCTGTCTTGACCTCTGCTACTCGCCGTTTGTGGACAGCGTAGCCACAACGGCCGACTTTGGCAGCTCGCCCGTCAGGGTGGGGGATACCGCCGATGTGTCGGTCCATCTGTTCCCCCTGACACATCCCGGAACTGGCGTTGTCCAGGTGATCCTGAAAGACGTGTCCAACCCGATAGACCGGCAGGAATTCAGGTTCACGACAGATGCGATAGCAACATCGGTGAGGGCTGGTGACGCGCTCGTGCAGAGGTTCGCCCTGGATCAAAACTACCCCAATCCCTGGAACCCTTCAACAACAATACGATACCGTCTAGGGAAGGCAGGGTTTGTCAGCCTCAAGCTCTACGACACGCTGGGCCGTGAAGTGATGGTTCTGGTCACCGAGAGAAAGCCGCCCGGGGAACACGCGGTGGAGCTACATGGGAGCGGCCTGGCAAGCGGGGTCTACCTCTACAGGCTGGTCACAGGCGACGTTGTACAATCCCGAACAATGATGCTGGTGAGATGAGATGCGGAGGTTGTCTCTAGTTGTTGCGGCTCTCACACTGATGCTTGCAGTCCAATCAGCCGAGGGGCAGTCGGGAAGAAGAGCGCCCGATTTCACTCTGGACGATCTGGACGGGGATCGCATCTCGCTCCAGGATGTCGTGGGCAATGGGCCCATCCTGATCAGTTTCTGGGCGACCTGGTGCAGGCCCTGCCTGGAGGAGCTGAGAGAGCTGCAGAAGCTCCTCGAGGAGTATGAAGGCCGGGGGCTCACGATGCTGGGGATATCCACGGATTCGGAACGGAGCGTGGCCAAGGTGAAGCCCTTGGTCAGGTCCAAGGGATATACCTTCCACGTGCTGCTTGATACGAACGGTGACGTCGCCCGTCTCTACTATGCCCAGAACATCCCGTACACTATCATCATCGACTCAGCCGGTTTGATTGTCTACACCCACATGGGATACAAGAAGGGTGATGAGCTGGAGGTCCGAGAGGTGATAGACGGGTTGCTTGGTGATTGACAGCATCTTGACCTATTCTGACTGCCGGATATTGAAGAGACCCTTCACACTCCTCATTCTCTTGATGCTCCCCATGTGCGTCCAGATGGTACGCGCGCAGGATGCATCCGAACCTCTTCTTCCCGAAGGGCTCGGCCTTTCAAACCATCTGGAGTACTCCTACGACTGGGAGAAGAGACTGGAGATTCTGGAGAACTGGCTGAACCTGGACTACAGGCACAAGATCTTCTCAGCGGGTCTCAGGTTCGAGGTGTTTCAACCGAACGATCCAAACCCGGCGATCAACAGGGGGAAAGAGAAGTATGCCGATATCGCATTCAAGTACATAGGGGCAGAGGTAGGCTCGAGTGAGGAGGGTGCGGATCTCACGGTGGGCAACTACTACGTCCTCTTCGGCCGCGGGATGGTCGTTCGCCTCTGGGAGGACCGCATTCTCCGTGTTGACAACAACCTTCTCGGCCTCAAGGTCGGGGGGCGCTACGGGGGATTCAATCTCAGAGCGCTGAGTGGGTCGATAGAGAACGCACAGGCCGAAAGGATCGATCTCCTGCACGCGGTTGATCTGGAATACCGGGGGTCACGCTGGCTCAGGGCCGGCGGGACATTCGCGTTGAACCAGCCGGAAGACAGGGCATCTGCCCCCACCAGGATGGCTGCCATCAGGCTCCAATCCTCGATATGGAACGTGGATCTCTATGGAGAGTACGTGATCAAGCAGAACAGTGACATCAAACAGAACGTCTTCGGTGGGGAGGAGAACATTGCAGGTGAAGGCATCTACCTGAATGCGAGCTTCTTTCTGGGCTCTTTCTCAGTCTCGGCGGAGTACAAGAAGTATGACAACATTGCGTTCCTCGCATCGGACGGGACCGCCTTCTACAACACGCCTCCTGCCCTTCAGCGAGATTACTCCTACCTTCTCCTCAATCGACATCCGATGCCCCTGGATGCCAACAACGAGCAGGGGTATCAGCTCGAGGCGAACTACAGTCTTGGGGATGCCACAAGCTTCATTGCGAGCTACAGTGACACAAAAAGTCTTGGCTCCGATGCATACTACCAGAGGATCATCGGCTCCCAGATCGATCCCCAGGATCTCCTGCGTGATGTGTATGGCCAGGCCGATCACCTGTGGGGTGACGATCTGCTGACCAGAATGGCGTTTGGCTACCGGGAAGAAAGGGTGACGAACACAAAGAGCCTGACACCGATTCTGGAGACGCGGATTGACCTGGACGAGCGGCATGCGCTGCGGGTCATTCTGGAGCACCAGCATGTGACCGACCGGACAACGCAGGAAGAGTATCTTGATGATGTGCTGCTACTTGAGTTGACCAGCTCGCCCAATCTCTCGTTCAGTCTGGTGGGAGAGATGGTCACTCAGGAGCCGGAAGCTGGCAGGACCGATCGCCGATACTGGTTGTTCGGCCGTCTCGGATTCAAGGTCGGGGATCACACCGACGGAAGCATCCTCGTGGGATCTCGACAGGCAGGAAATATCTGCATCGGCGGTGTTTGTCGGTACGAGCCGGAGCTGAGAGGTGTGGAGTTGAGGCTCCTCACACGATTCTGAAAGTACCCGGGCTCTCTCTCGGAACCTGGCGCTTCAGACTGATCACGGCAGCATCCCACCTTCTCTCTTGCCCCCCCGTCCCACCTTGCAGAAAACCCAAGAAAACAAGGAGCAGAGGGAGTTTTGTGCTATTACATACAACAAATGTATGTGTTTTGTCACTTTTCTCTTGACAAACGGAAATGTTGATGTTATATTTGTACCAGTACAAACAAATACAAATATCGGCATGCTCAAGGTAACCCCCAATTCCCCCACACCCATCTATGAGCAGCTTGTCGACGAAGTGAAGCGGATGATTCGCATCGGAGAGCTCAAGATCGGAGACAGCCTTCCGCCCATCAGGACACTGGCCAAGCAGCTGGATGTGTCGATTGCGACCGTGGCCAGGGCGTATCAGGAGCTCTACAATCTGGATCTCATCGAAGGAAACCGGCGAAAGGGGAGCTACGTGAAGCAGCGTCCCCTGTCGGCCGACGACGACCAGAGCAGGGTCTTCAAAGAGCCGATACTCATCCTCGTGCGTCAGGGGTTTGACCGAATGGACATTGAGCGGATTTTTCACTCGAATCTCACGCAGATATTCGACTGAAGGAGTCATCATGCAAACATTCCCTATCGTGTCGGTATTCTGGGTCTCCTGCATCATCGTCTGGATCTTCCTGCTGGGGACCACACTCTACCAGGTCAATCGGGGGATACTAAGGCGAAAGGGGTACTCTGAACCATACAGAGAGTACCTTCGACGCTCCTGCCTCAGGCGCAACATCGGGATTGCTATCCTTGTCCCGGTCTTGGGGATCGCGGCCGGCCTTCTGGTCTATGCAGTGGCAGGGGATATCGAGACGCCGCAGAATGCCGGCTATGTCCTTCTGTTGTGGCTCCTGCTGATTATTCCCTTCCCGATTCTGGACCACAGAAAATCCGCGAAGGAATCAAAGGAGATAGTCCAGGCCACGGGCGCCACCGTCGTCGTGGACTTCAACTACCGGGTTCTGCATCTGGTCTTCTGGCCCTGGCCTGAAGCGATCCTCTCCTCACTCTACGTGATCTACTTCGTCCTGTTTTTTGGACCATTCCACGTCGCTCTGATTCATCTGGCCCTCCTCTGGACTCTCTATGGAACGGCCCGCTTTGGCAGGCACCTCACCGCCCCGGCCATGCGGGACGCCTACCTCTTTCTCTTTGTCTTCATGATGATCAACCAGGGACTCCTGCTCTTCCACCTGGTCCGGGAGATGCTCACCTGGTACTCCTGCTGTGCTGAGACAGGCACCGACATCCGACTCGTAACGGGATCCCTGCTCGGCGGGGCAATGGTCATCAAATTCTTCGTCTATCTCTTCAGGATACCGGAGTTCAGCACACGCTTGAGCAGATCCCAGTCACCCTCATCGGCAAAGGGCTGACCCGTAGCGGGGAAGACCTGTGTTCGAGCAGGGAGAACGGCCCATACGGGAGGAGGTCACCAATCCAATGTCTCGACGCCTCTCCTTGATGCTCATCGCGGGAGTAGGATTTGCCTGCGAGAGCACCACAGATAATCTCTCCAGCGATCCTCGAGAGACCCCCTTGAGGATGAGGAGGCAGG
>Ga0209536_100000344_pt1 | contig 74380 bp, 76 predicted proteins | sample DeeMarSeWOR28_12_FD_187461 | JGI IMG/M metagenome (GOLD analysis project Ga0209536, IMG submission 187461) | Marine sediment microbial communities from White Oak River estuary, North Carolina - WOR-2-8_12 (SPAdes) (version 2) | ecosystem: Environmental > Aquatic > Marine > Intertidal zone >...
CGGGGAGGGAGATTCGAACTCCCGAGGTCGTAAGACCAAAGGATTAGCAATCCTTCGCCGTGCCGGGCTGGGCCATCCCCGCTTTTTTACAGTGAAATATAAAATACTGATAAAAAGGTTATGTAAACAAAAATTAAAAATATACAAGTCTTGATATATCAAATATTATGGGGGACTGGACAGAAAAATATAGACCAAATAGCTTGGATGAAATAGTTGGGAATGAGAAAGCAATCATTGAACTTAGAAATTGGGCAAGTTCCTGGGCTAATAAAATTCCTAAGAAAAGAGCGATAATCTTATCAGGTAAACCTGGAACTGGAAAAACAAGTAGTGCTCTTGCCCTTGCAAATGATTTTGGTTGGACACCAATTGAGCTTAATACTTCAGATGCAAGAAATGCTGAAAAGATAAAAAAGGTTGCAACGTTTGGTGCTATAAACGAAACCTTTTCTGATGATGGAAGGTTTATATCATCTATTGATGGCGGTAGAAAATTAATAATTTTAGATGAAGCTGATAATCTATATGAAAAATCTGTAAATAATAATCAAGGTTGCAATGATTTAAGTGATAAAGGTGGTAAAAAAGCAATTATTGAAACAATTAAAATAACCCGACAACCAATTATTTTGATAGTAAATGATTATTATAGTTTAATAAAAGGTAGCGGTGATGTTCTAAAACATATCTGTAAATTATTAAGATTTTATGAACCATACTCTAGTTCTATTTTCAATTTATTAAAAAGGATATGTCTTAAAGAAGGAATAAATGTTGATCAGAAAGTTTTGCAAACAATTGCCGATAGATGTAAAGGTGATATTCGTTCAGCTGTCAATGATTTACAATCATTAAGTGTTGATAAAACCCAAGTTGATGTTAAGTCATTAAATGTTCTAGGCTATAGGGATAGAGAAAAAGATGTTTTCAATTTTTTAAGAGAGATATTTAAAACAAGAAACATAAAAGCAATTAAGGAAAATTTATTAAATGTTGATATAGACCCGAAACTCAGGATATTGTGGATTAATGAAAATCTACCTGTGGAATATATTGATAAAAATGACTTGGTGAATGGATATGCTGCTTTATCAAAAGCAGATATTTTTCTTGGTAGGACTGCTAGAACACAAAATTATTCCCTATGGTCATATGCTTGTGATATAATGAATGGCGGGATATCTATTGCAAAAACTCATAATTATCCTAATGACAGTTATAGTTTTCCTACTTGGTTAAGGGAAAAGAAGAAGATTAAAAGCAATTATGATGTAAGAAATGTAATTATTGAAAAACTAAGCAAGGTATGTCATAATTCAAATAATAAAACTATAGATTTTTTACAAACTTATTTTAAACATATGTTTAAAAATGATACGCATTTTGCAATAAAAATGAAAAATAAATTTGATCTCTCAGAAACTGAAGTAAAATTTCTACTTGGTAAAAGCCATCAATATAAACTAAAAGAAATTTTACTCTCTAGAAATCAAGTAACTGATATTGAAAATAATAAAGTATCTGGAAAATCTCTTGAGAAAGATGAGAAAGAAGAGATACAACAGAGTTTATTTGATTTTTAGATTAAAAAGATTTACAGTTGCATTAAAAAAAAGTTTATGGGATACGAAGGGAGACCATTCGTACCCATGTGAAACGATTCTTTTGAGTATATGATAAGGATAATCTCCCTATCTTTGCCTCCCCTATAACACAATAAATATAAACTACATATATAATATTTTCTAAATATAATTAACATGTGTTAATTAAAAAAGTATATAATTTTTTAAATATTTTAATAAAAAATATAGAAAATAATTACAAAGTTGGGATTATGAAAATAATTAATTTTCTCACAATTTTTTATTAAATTTAAATTGGGTAATATCTGTAAAGAGACTGGGACATATTTGTAAAATAAACCCTTTTAAACAGAACTTACAAAACAGGTATTGAGGATTGAAAAAAATGTTAAAAATTGTTGGTCAAATATCATCAAAAAATGAAGGATATGAAATAGAGTTTATTACAAAATCATTTCTAGTTGGAAACCGAGCAAGGGAACTAGCAAGTCAATTGAAGGAGGAATAAAATGATTAATGAAAAAAATATCGATGAAAAAAAGCTATACAAAGATGCAATGTATTATCATTTGATACATAATGGATATACATTTGATAAAGCAAAATTCTTAGTAGAAAGAATTACAAAAATGAAAAAAGAATTTTAAAAATAAAAAATATTTAGAATATTTTAAATGAATTTAGAAAATTATTTCATATCTTCAAGTTTTTTCATTGCTTCTACTGCTTCTTGTTTATACCGCTCTTTTAACTTATGATATGTTTCATCTGAAATTTGATTTGCTCTATGCTGTTTTTCAATATCTTTTAATAGTGACATCAAAAGTGTCTTTTTTGTATTAAGCAGCTCTTCTGAATCACTAGTACTTTCTTTTATTTTTACGGTTTTTCTTTTTCTTATTATATAAACAACAAGTACTGCAATAAGAATTAAAAGTAGAATAATAAGAATTGCAATAAACCAGTCAAGAGTCGGTTCAATTGATTCATACAATTTTAGATTAATAATAGATCCAATAGCTAAATTTGTCCCGGTGAATATATCTTCTCCTTTGAATTTAACCGAAATACTATTTGTAGTTCTTACAAATTTTTTTGAAAAAACTGTATCTTTTTCTAACCTGTATGAAACATATAGATCAGTAGATTCTTCTTTTATAATACCAAAGCTTGTTATATCACATATATACTCAGAACCATTTTGATCTATTGAATCTGGAGGATTTGAATTAATCATAATCTCGACATTATTTGCGCCATTTTGTATCCAAACTGTTATTTCATCATATGATTCATTAGAATCTCCTTGAATAGTAAGTTGCTCAATAACAGATAAAAAATTGTTATTTTCAGTGATAGATATCTGATGAGAAAAAGTATTTGTATCTTCTTCAGATGCAACAGCAATTATACCTTGGGTAAGAAATATTCCTAATGCCAGGAAGATTAATAGTTTATGCATAAAACTCTCCTGCGAGGTCATATTTCTGGGTATTTATGTATTTTTCTAAATTGTAAAAATTATTCAGATTATTAATTTATTTTATATTAAAAAAATCATTATTCTCTAGAATTTTTAGATTTTTTACCTTAATTAATGAAATTATATTTACAACCTCAATCGAAAAATTCATTGATGAGATTTATATAATTTAACGAAAGAAGTAAAAATATGTTGTTTATTATCAAAATTAATCATGCAGATAAAAAATATCCAACTTAAATCAATTGAAGCAAGACGATATGTAGATCGAGGTGAGCGTCCTAAACAGGTTCGTATTGATCATAATAGTACTGTTTCAAATATTTCTTCAATCAAGGATAAACAATCCGTGATTGATTTTCAATATACTGCAAGTTTTGGACCAGTTGGTATGATAAAACTTGAAGGATCACTTGTTTATGAAGGTGATGATTCTAAAAAAATTTCAATTGAATGGAATAAAACACGTAAGATGCCAAACCCGATTGCTAGTCACATCCATACAGCTGTAATGCATGCATGTGTTCCAGAGGCTGTAAGTATAGCTAAAGACCTTGGCCTTCCACCGCCAATTCCCCTTCCGCAGGTAAGACTTGGCGAGACACCAAAAAAAGGTCAAGCTGGTCCAGAAATTGCATAAATTAAATACTTTTTTATCAACTTTAATAATCTAAATAAATCATGTTTGCATACTGCTTAATTCATGGAATCAATTGTCATATCTATTGGTGGTTCGGTTATATTGTCTGATGATGTTACTCTTACTTTTTTCAATGAGTTAAAAGCTCTTTTAGAAAAATTATGTAAAAAGGTAAAAATCTATATTGTGGTTGGTGGAGGTAAAACTGCTAGGTCATATATTAAATTAGGAAGAGTGTTAAACCTTAAAGAAAATTTCCTTGATGAGCTAGGTATTGATATAACAAGATTAAACGCAAAACTGTTATTAAAATTTCTTGGAATATCAAATATAAAAATTCCAATCACTACAAATGAAGCAAAAGAAATAAATGAACGTATTGTTGTAATGGGAGGTACAACTCCTGGTCATAGTACTGATATGGTTGGAGCTGAACTTGCAGCAATAACAAAAACTTCAAAATTCATTATTGCAACTAATGTCGATGGAGTTTATAATAAAGATCCAAATAAATATAAAGATGCAAAAATGATCAAAGAAATTTCAATTGATGAATTGATAGATACTTTTGGTACAAATTGGGAAACAGCAGGAAAAAATATTGTTATTGATGGTCCTGCTTTAAAAATTATTAAAGATGCAAAAATTCATACTTATGTTTTAAATGGTAAAAGATTAAATGAATTGGAAAATGCAATAAATAATAAAGAATTTTTAGGAACAAAAATAAAAATATAAAAAAGTTTGATTATCGTACAAAATCGATATCAAACTTTGAACTTGTAACAGCTTTTAATGGAACTCTTTCAGTAAGAGCTGAACTTTTTGGTCCCAGTAGATTAGGTGATTGAACACCAGTCATTATTGCCATAACCCTGCATTTGCCTTCAAACTCTGGTACAACTCTTGCACCTAGAATTACATTTGAATAACAGTCCAAATCTTGAGTTAAGGATTTTGCTACATCTTGTACATATTTTAGACTCATATTAGGTCCACCGGTTATATGAACTAGAGCACCATTAGCACCAGTATAATCTACATTAAGTAATGGATGATTCAATGCTTCTTTTACAATTGTTTCTACTCCTGCATCCTCATCTGCTTCGCCCCATAGCATTACAGACAGTCCACCTTGGTCCATAATTGTCTTCATATCAGCATAATCCAGGTTAATAAGCGATGGGATGGTAATTGTTTCAGAAAGGCCTTTGACAGTTTCTGCAATCATTTGATCCATAACTGAAAAAGCTTGGTTTATAGGTAGATTAGGAACAAACTCAAGAAGCTTGTTATTGTCAAGAACAACTGTGCTGTCTGCCTTCATTCTAAGTTTATCAAGCCCCTCATCAGCTTTAATTAGTCTTGCTCTTTCAACATTAAAAGGAGTGGATACCATACAAGTAACAACAGAATTATGTTTTTTTGCAATTTCAGCAACAACAGGTGCAGATCCAGTCCCAGTTCCACCACCCATACCAGCTGTTATAAATACAAGATCAGAATCTTTTATCAGATCTTCGATTTCATGAAGTGATTCTCGTGCAGCACGCTCTGCAACTTCAGGAAAACCACCTGCACCAAGACCGCGAGTTATCCTTGATCCAATCAGCAATTTATGATCTGCTTCAACCAAATCAAGGGCTTGCTTATCGGTGTTAATTGCTATTGTAACAGCACCTTTTACACCAATTTTATTCAATCGAGTAATCGTATTGCCTCCGGCACCACCACAACCAACAATTATAATTCGTGGGGTTCCAAACATATCGTCTTCATTAAATTTCAGTCTTTTTTCTTCATCAGCCTTATTATCAATTGCATCGGCTATAAAAGATTCCATATTTGTTTTACTCATACCATTCCTCCTATATTCTGGTAGTTTGAAGGACGCCCATCCCTAGGCGTCCTTCATTAGGGGTGCATCCCATCCCCTCCTATTATTAGAGTTATTTTTTCATGTAAGGTTCAATGGATTCAACAGCAAGTTCCAATTCTTGGACTTTTTTAATTTTTTCTGCTTTTTCAATTATGTTGTTCGCATAATTTTTTATAAAATCATTAACCGCATGACGAATGACCTCTGACCGGGTCGCAAACTCCCCAGCTCTAACAAATAAATCAATTGAATGTATGTCGTGCTGGGGTAATCTTATCGTTATGCGTTGTGATTCCATTTTTTCTCCTCACATAAATTTCATATGCCACAAGGATACCATTTGTACGATTTTTTTATGTCTATCAAACGACAAAAGACATCCATTGTCTGACAAATGTGAAATTGAATACGACGTTTAGTTTAAATAATTTTCGCTATTTCTGGCAGGTAATTATGTAAGTGAATATGCAATAATTTTAAACCTCAACCATGTGACCAAAAGCAACTGTACCAGATATCTTTTCTATTTTAACTTTAACTGTAGATCCCTTTATTGCACCAGCAACATAAACTAAAAATTTATCAAAATAAGCAATGCCATCTCCTTTTTTACCAATGTCTTTGATTGTAAGATCAAGCACTGTGCCTTCCTTTAAAGTTTCTGATGGTTGTTGTATTACTTTTTTCTTACGAGATTTTACAGAACGAAACGCCCCACAAGCATCGCATCTAATTAGCATTGTTCTGCCCTGTTTAACAAGATGGGTATCTGGCCTATTACATTCTGAACAAATAACAAATGAATCTATATATTCCCTGAGTTTATCTTGAATAGTTTTTGCAGGTATTTTACCTTGAAAAACAATTCTGCTTCCATCAAGTTCCCCAGCTGTACCTAAGGCACCTAAAAGAAATTTTAAAATTAAATCAGAAGGACGATTTACAATATCTGATATTTTATCAAAATTTTTTATAACTGTTGTATTGCCCTCATAAAAAATTTCAGCTTTTGGAAGCTTAAATCTATCTTCAGCGAATTCTTTTTTTGGAGTACTATCAATAACTCTTTTTAATAGATTCTGGTAATCGTAATCAGACATATTATCAAAACGGAATATGATACCTATCTAAAAATCTTCCGTTGAAAATAAGATAATTATTTTTGAAAACAATATTAAAGAATAAAAAGAAAACCTTAATATTTAATAATATTTGGTCTTACTTTTTTACCAATTATCAGCATTCCATTTTTCATTGCTTCTTCAGCTGCTTCTGTATTTTTAGTATATATTTTACTATTTCCTTTCGTCCAATGCCAAATAATCTCAGACATATTCTCCCCCGATTCTCACAACCTTATGTTATGAACGCAGGCAATATTGTTATCATTTATATAATTTTTTAAAATTTTGGCTTTGCACATTAACTTTTCATAATGCAATTTTGCAGATATATTAATAATTATGCACCAAAATTTAAAAATAAAAGGAGAAGAAATTAAAAGATTTAATGAATTAAATAGTTAATTATAAAAGGTAAGTAAAAGGAATATTTTTTGTAATATTGGAAATCTTTCTAAAAACTGATAAAACAAATCTTTTGATACCACTTTTTCTCTTGGCATAGTAACCTCGAATTCAGACCAATCACTCTCTTTATCTAATATATCTTTAGCTTTTGCCTTAATAGTATATGTTCCCTCTTCTGTATAAGTATGAGTAATATTAATATTTGTCCCAGATGGATAGGGACCATCCCAAATTTCAAGATAACCATCGTCCCATATTATATAGTAATAAACATCGTCATCATCAATATCTATTGAAACAAAAGTATATTCATATTCAGTACCTGCATTTCCGTTTATTGGACCATTAATAATGGGTGGATTTGGTGGATAATTTAATATTGAAGTAAACATCCATATTGGTCCTTCTGCTAATAAACCATATTCATCAGATGAAATAATCTTCCAGTAATAAACTGTTTCATATTCAAGTGTTCCAGGAATATAGGTATTACTTGTTTGTTTTTCTGATACTAATGGTGGGGGATTAGTTGTTCCAAAATAAACATCATATTTCACAGTATCATCATCAGGATCACCACCTGTCCAACTGATATTAGTTTCAATATTAACATTTATAGAATTATTTTCTGGAATTGGTTCGCTTGGTTCATGAGGGGGGCGGTTATCACTTTCAATTCTAATTAACCAAATATCTTGACCCCCTGATCCATAAGAGTCTGTGCGTCCGGTTATGATATATCCTCCATCGGTGGTCTCCTGACCAAAATTAGCAGCATCTATATCTATGTCTCCAAATGTATTATTCCACTCTGTGTTACCATTGGAGTCTGTTTTAATCAGCCAAGCATCATAATTTTGAGTGCTATACGTAAAGATGTAACCTGTGATTATGTATCCTCCATCAATTGTCTGCTGAACTGAAAAACCAACTTCAACATTTGTAGAACCTAAAAACTCATCCCACTCTTTATTACCATCGGAGTCTGTTTTAATCAGCCAAGCATCACCACCTCCAGCACCATATGAAGATGTGGTTCCTACAAGGATATATCCTCCATCGGTAGTTTGCTGAACAGAATAGGCACCATCGCAAGCTATCCCTCCAAATATTCTATCCCACTCTTTGAAACCATTGGAATTTGTCTTTATCAACCAAACATCAAAATGACCACCACCAGAAAATCCTGCTATTATATATCCTCCTTCAGCGGTCTGCTGAACAGAATAACCATAATCATAAAGTGCCCCTCCATATGTCTCGTTCCACTCCTCGATACCATCAGAATCTGTCTTTAGCAGCCAAACATCATGACCACCATTGCCATATGAAGATGTGCGTCCTGTTATAATATAACCGCCATCATATGTCTGTTGAACACAAAAGCCTTCATCAAAATTTTCCGCTCCGTATGTCTCGTTCCACTCTTCGATACCATCAGAATCTGTCTTTAGCAGCCAAACATCATAACCTCCAGCACCATAAGAATAAGTGAATCCTGTTAGGATATATCCACCATCACTTGTTTGTTGAACAGAATAGGCTTTGTCGTCCTCTACACCTCCGAATGTTTCATTCCACTCTTTGGTACCATTATAATCTGTTTTTATCAGCCAAGCATCATAACCACCAGCACCATACGAAGATGTATAACCTACTATGATGTATCCGCCATCGTTTGTCTGCTGAACAGATCGGCCTTCTTCAAAACCTGTTCCTCCAAATGTTTCATTCCATTCTTCTTCAGGCGGTTCTTCTATATAGTTCTCCTCCCTCTGAATATTTCTAAAAACATACAAGTTTTCTGAGCAAATTGTTTGTGCATATGATACAAAAAAAACTAGAAAGATACATGTAATAACACCTGCTTTTAAACATCTGTTTCGTAATTTTACCATATTTTCCATCTCTTATCCTTTGATTTTAATAAGTTAAAAATAATTTAAAAAAATATTTTCTAGTTATTTGAACATAACGATAAATATAATACATAATTTTTAACATTTGTTCAATAATGTAATTTAATACAATAGATTGTAATATTTAACTATTAAAATTTTCTCTTTCGATTTATAATAATTCGAGTTTTTTTGTTTTTTCTAGAAGTAACTATTTACAGTTTTGTACAAATGACCCAACAGCACAAATAATACTAAAATATCTAAAAATAAGGTAAATTGATAAATATTTGTTCAAAGTCAAAATTTTTGACCTTTATATAAAAATATTTACAATCTTAATTTGTGAAAAATGTGAATTTATATAAAAAAATTTAAATTAATATAACCTTAATACGACAAAAAGCTATTAATATATAATATAGTTACCGAGGAAAAGCTTTAAGTAAAAATTGTACTGGAGAAAATGTTATGGTTGAGTTTAAAGTTGTGGTAAATGACACGAAAAACGGAAAATCGCATCAAGTACAAGTTAGCGGACATCATGCGAACTCTTTAATTGGAAAAAAAATCGGTGATGAGGTAGATGGTATTTTTATTTCTCTTCCAGGTTATAAATTACAAATAACTGGTGGGACAGATAAAGATGGGTTTACTATGAGAGCCGATCTTCCTGGGATGGGTCGTAGACGAATACTTTTAAGTGAAAGCAAAGGGTTCAATCCAAGAGAAAATGGTATGAGAAAGAAAAAATCTGTAAGAGGAAATACTGTTAGTCAAGATATTGTTCAGATAAATATGAAGGTTACAAAATTTAGTTCTCGCTCAATTGATAGTCTAATCAAATCAACTGATAAAAGCGAAACTGAAAGTAAAGAAGAAAAAGAAGAAAAACCAAAAGAGTCTCCAAAGGAAGAAAAAATAGAAGAAAAAAAAGTGGAAAATAAGGGAGAGCAATAATGAGTTTACCAAATCAACCTGAGATAAATATTGGTATGATTGGCCATGTTGATCATGGTAAAACAACTTTAACTCAGAGGCTTACTGGTAAATGGGCTGATGAGCATTCTGAAGAACTTAAAAGAGGTATATCAATAAAACTAGGTTATGCTGATTCTGCCTTTTACAAATGTCCTAAATGTAAAGATCCTCACTGTTATTGCACTAAAAATACATGTCCAGCATGTGGTAGTCCTGCTGATTTGCTCCGTGTGGTATCATTTGTCGATGCTCCCGGTCATGAAACCTTAATGGCTATAATGCTATCAGGTGCAGCTATAATGGACGGAGCGGTTCTTGTTATTGCAGCTAATGAACCTTGTCCTCAACCTCAAACCAGAGAACATCTTACTGCTCTTGATATATCTGGTATTAAAAATATTGTGATTGTACAAAATAAGATTGATCTCATATCTGAAAAAAATGCAATTAAAAATTATGAACAAATTTTAAAATTTATTAAAGGCACAAGTGCAGAAAATGCACCAATTATTCCAGTAAGTGCTCATCAAGATATAAATATCGATGTACTAATTAAAGCAATGCAGGACTTCATTCCCACGCCTAAGAGAGATTTAAACAAACCACCACTTATGTATACTGCCCGTAGTTTTGATATCAATAAACCTGGCTCAAGACCTAACGATCTGAGAGGTGGCGTAATTGGAGGTTCTCTTCTTCAAGGAGTTCTTAAAAAGGGTGAGGAGATTGAGATTTGCCCTGGGCGAAGAGTGGAAGTTGAGGGTAGAAAAACTTTAGAACCTATTACAACAACAATTGATTCATTATTTACAGGGGGAAAATCAGTGGCAGAAGCAACTCCAGGTGGTCTTATTGCAATTGGCACAAGACTTGACCCAGCTAGAACAAAATCTGATTCATATGCTGGTAAAATTGTGGGAAAGGTTGGCATGCTTCCTCCTACAATGGAAAAATTTGATTTATCCATAACTCTATTAAAAAGGGTTGTAGGAACTGTTGAGGAAAAAAACGTTGATCCTATTAGAACAAATGAACCCCTAATGCTTACAATTGGAACTGCAACAACAGTTGGAATTGTTTCAGAATTCCATGGTGAAAAAATAGGAGTAAAATTAAAACTCCCTGTTTGTGCTAAAGAGGGGCAAAGAATAGCAATTAGTAGAAGGATTGACGGTAGATGGCATCTGATAGGTTATGGCAATATCGCGCTGAAAAAAGAGTAATTCTTGATAGTAGTGCAGTGTTAATGCTTTTTGAATTTTCTATTGATTTAGAATATGAACTAACTCGTCTTCTTGGCAAATATAAAATAATATTACCAAGCCCAATTGTAGATGAATTAAAGTTTTTATCAAAGGCTGATAATGGTTTAAAAAAACAAAAAGCAAAAGCAGCTTTAGAACTAATTAAAAGATATGAAATAGTTCATGCAGAAGGAACTGGTGATGATTCAATTTTTAATTTGGCTAAAAAAAGTAATGGCATTGTTGTAACAAATGATATGGAATTAAGAAGAAGAATCAAAGATTTATCTTTAAAGGTTATATTTTTGCGAGGTAAAAAAAAATTGGTTTTGGAATAATAAATATATGTTTAGAAAGTTATTTTAAACTAAGTTTACATTCTGCATTTTACTATGTCGGGGTGGCTCAGCCTGGTTAGAGCGCCTGACTCATAAGCTAAGCTAAAGGGTTCGAAATTTAGCCTTGCGCTAAGATATCAGGAGGTCGCGGGCTCAAATCCCGCTCCCGACATATATCTTATAAAGGATTTTTTCTAGAAAATGCTTAATCTATAAAAATTTAATATTTTTAATATTAAAAAAAACTTTGTGCTCTTATTTGTACTGCAGGATCTTTTGAAATTTCTTGAATTTTTTTTGCAAGATTTTCAAATCCCTCGAGTGTATCGATATCAAATTTTCCAATAGACAGACCATCACTATTTATTAGATCTATTTCTCCTGAGATCCCTAAAAAACCATCTTTATTACTCATCTTTGATATCAAGGTTCTTGATTCATCTATAGTATTATTTAAAGGAGAATCTAATTGTTTTTCTAAAAGATGCGAAATAAAATCTGATCTGTCTTCCATTGTATTTAATCGATCAATTTTATCTATTAGTTCAGAAGATAAATTCAAAATAATAGTTTTCTTTTCCATAAATATGAATATTAATAAACCTTATATTAAATTTATTAATATTTACCAATTTTTTTTTAAAAAAAATACAGGGTCTACACAAATTTAGTTATAAAAACTAAAAATTATCAACGATGATAGAATTTTTTAAATGATTAATATTAATATTGAATTAGATTTAATTTATATTTAGAAAAGTAGTTAAACCGAATTAAATATAATTATATTTAAGGGTGAGAGGTTGAATATATTAAAAAATTTTTATATTTTTTATTTGATAGGTCTTTTGATTATATGTTCATTAACTACGATAATAAGTGCACACTATCCAAATGAGACTTTTTTTGTTTTGTCATTCAGTTTATCCTATTTTTATATTTATGTTGTAGTATGGTTTGTTTTATGGTTACTGGTAGCAATCTGGGTTTATAAAGATGCGGAGAAAAGGGAAAAAAGTGGGGTACTGTGGATTATTATAGTGATACTTTTAGGAGTTATTGGTTTTATTATTTGGCTTTTAGTACGTGGAAAGGTTCCTACAACCGGTAGAAAATGCTCAAATTGTGGTAGACTTTTACCTATGGATGCAAAGGTTTGTCCTTATTGTGGTAAATAATTTGGAGATGCATTGATGATGAGTAATAAGCAAGTTGATAACTTTCTTGTTTTAGAAGGTGTTACAAAACGTTTTAAGGATCTTCTTGCTTTAGATAACGTTTCTTTTTCACTACAAGAGGGTGATATCTTTGGATATATCGGTCCTAACGGGGCTGGTAAAACTACAACGATTAAGATTATTGTTGGTCTTCTTAGGCAGGGTCAAGGAGCTGTTTTCATAGGTGGATATCCTATGCCTGAGAAAAAAGATGAGGTGAATAAACTTCTTGGTTATCTTCCTCAGCATGTTTCGTTTCAACAATGGAGAACAGTGGATCATGCGCTTACAACGTTTGGTAAACTTTCTGGATTGAATAAAAATGAGTTAGAATTAAGTATTCAGAATGTTCTTTCCTTGTTGAATTTATCTGATGTTCGTTATAAAAAAATTGTTGAGTTATCTGGTGGTACAATTCAAAAAGTTGGTCTTGCACAGGCTTTGCTTCATCGTCCGAAACTTCTTATCCTTGATGAACCTCTCGGAGGACTTGATCCGGCTAGTCGTTACCAGATTAAAAATATTATTAAGGATCTTAGTAAAAAAGGTACGACGATTTTCTTTTCTTCGCATATCCTCAGTGACGTGCAGGATGTTGCTACAAAGATAGGGGTTTTAAACTGGGGGCATCTCTTACAGGTAGGAACACTTGATGAGCTAATTGCTAAGTTCCCAATGAAAAACGTAATTGAAATTGTTCTATCCAAAGATTCAGGGAAATGGATTGAATTACAATCCCTGAAACAAATAGAAAAAATTGAGGAAAAAGCACCACATAAAATATTGGTTTATCTTAAGAGTAGCACAGATATTGATGAGATAGTTCATCAAATTATTAAAAAGTTGCTATCACTTAAATGTCAAATTCGTAGCATTCGTCCTTTGTCACCTAACTTAGATGATGTATATCTTCAATATGTGAAAGGAGGTGGCAGCTTATGAGTTTTGTATTACTGTTCAAAGATGAACTTCTCGGTTTTTATAAATCTAAAGTAATGATTTTCTTATGGATAGGTTTACCTGCATTAACAATACTTTTTCATTTATGGGCACCAGATACAGGACCTGAACTACCCTTTACAGTGTTATCAGCATTATTAATATCCAGTATTGGTGGCACACTTGCATCGGCAATGCTAGTTGTCTCAATTATTAATGAAAAAACAAGTCGGGTATATGATCTCTTTCTAATAAGACCGATAAAGAGATGGAACATTATACTATCAAAATTCTTTGCAGTATACCTTTGCCTAATAATTGCAAGTATACTAGCATTATTATTAGGTATGGTGATTGATACATTTAACACAGGGTTGCCCTCAGATGTTATGTTGAATACTTCATTACAATCTCTTACTCTTAGTTTGTCAATGATTATGGTGTCAAGTTCTGCAGGAGTTTTGATTGGTATTTCTTCTCCCTCGATACTTGTTGGTGTTATCTTGGTTCTTTATGGAGGTAATCAAATCTCGGCCGTTATCTCATTAATTCCTAATATGCTGAAGGTTCCATATTCCGATTTCATCACAGTTTTTATAGGAGTTGTAGTTACGTGTATACTTTTGGGATTAACTATTTTCTTATTTAACAAAAAACAATTTTAAATATTTTTTTTTTTATTACTTGATAAAATAATATGCATTAACCTACAAGAATAAAAAAATTATTATCCACAATGGTTATTTTTTAAATTTAATTTAAAAAGGTAATGAATCGTGAAATATTGTAAGAATGGAAAAAACCATTGCAAAAAATATGTACTGTATATACATTATTGACCATGCATGTACGTTTTCAAGAGTCTTACTTTCACTTGGTCTGATCATAAGATAAAAAATTAAAAAACTTGGAATAACAAGGAAAACTAAAGGCCATAGGTATGTATCAAGGCCATGGTTGAAAAAAATTGGAATAAAAACAAATGGAAAGAACATAAAAGGAAAGCAAATTAAAGCTGTTTTTTTGTTGCCAAATGTATTGATTAATGTATGTGTCCCTGTTTGTTTATCAGCAACACTATCTACAATATCTTTTGTTGCCATACCTCCAATAAGATAGGTTGTTGCAATAGCTCCTATTATTAATGGAGTTGGAGAAAAAGGTTTTCCAAAAACACTCCAGGATGCAAGTATTCCAAGAAATCCTCTGGGTACAGCGATCCAAATCTGATTGATGAACAAATATTGTTTCATTCTTGGAGGAAGTGAATAAGTTATTGTAAAAACCATTATAAGAAAGATAAAAAAACCAAACCATGGGTTGATTGTTGCTGATCTAAATAAAGCAAATAAATAAATTATATATGCAAGACTTTGAGCTTCATCAGGTCGAATAATTCCTAAAGGAATTGGACGATACGGTTTTGAAATTTTATCAGCTGCCACATCAGTTGCTTGGTTTAATGCATTTGATGCTGCGTTTACCAGGGCAATAGTTCCAAAAGCATGTATAACTGTTATCCACCAATTTGGAGCTAAATCTACTTTATTATATACAATACTTGCAAACATAATAAATATTGATACAGCTACTGGGGCAAGTAAGGTAAAAGCGCGAAATAAATCAATATAGCCTCTTATTCTTACTGAAAACCATTTTGTTTGGCTGTAAGGTTCCTTAATTGTAAGTTTTCCAAGATATTTTTCGCGAATACTTTTTAAAGTCGAATCAGCCATTAGTTAAATGAATAAGTATGTCTATTAAATGTTTTTTCTATTTTATTTAAATTTTTTAAAACACTCGAATTAAAGAATTTTAATAGTTATTTTTTTTATTTTCCTTTACGATGCAGAAAAAATAGCTGTTTGTAATTCTTATATTTTCTTGATTTACGAGAAGGAAATAAAGCTTCTTCAACTGAACGTATATCTTCAATTGAGTAAAATGCATTTGGATTAAAACGTTTGATACTATTTACAACTGCAGTAAGATCTTCTCTTCGAATAACTGTAAAAATAATTTTAACAGGTCCTTTTACACCTTGTGCGTCAACTATGGTTAAACCATATTTAACAGATTCCAGATATTCTATTAATTTTGTTGCGTCTCTTTTTGTAATTATCCGTATCATCACCAGACCTATTGATAATTTTTCTTCTAACCACATACCTGTATATGTACCTATTGCAAAACCTCCAGCATAAAATAGATAATAATATGGATTTGCTAGATTTTGTATGATCTGTTTTATGGCCATAAGCCAAACAAGAATCTCAAAAAAACCAATTACTGGTGCTAAATATTTTATTCCTTTTGATACCAATATTATCCGGATTGTTCCAAGACTGACATCACAAAGTCTAGCAAAAAATATGAGTAGTGGAAGTAATATCCATGCATAAATATCTGAACTTGTAAGTATGTTGAAATCCATGGTTTAATTCTCAGTGGTTATCTTATATCATATTAAAAATCTTCTTTTTTGTTTTAATATAAAATCATATAGATATAGACTTAAGCTGTAAAATTAAAGGAATCATAAAAAATTTTGAGGATAAGAGCATTTGAGGGTCGAGGTATCTATTTTGGGAGGAGAACTGATGGGATGCACTTTTGAAGTGCTTTTTTTTATTAAAATACACCCTCTGGTGCCCCACCTCAATATTGATAATCATGTATTAATATTTAAAATTATGTAAAAACATTTAATAATATGTAAAATATTGCTTAATTTAGAAATAAAAAATTAGTAATTATTTAAAAATAATTGATATATATGGTTAATTATGTCAAAAAATAACAGTAAGAGTACAAATGTTACTTTAAGTTTTAATAAAGAAAATTTAGAATTATTAAATAAATTATGTGAATTAGAGCATAGAAAAAGATGTAATCAAATTATTCATATGATGCAGTTCTATATAGAAAAAAATAGTATTGAGATCAAATAAAAAATAGTTTTTAGAGTTCTTATATAATTAAACAATATCAATTAACATACGTGCTGAATTAAGTGCACAATTAAAACCTATTCCTGGAGCTTTTACGCAGTCACCAATTATATATAAATTATCAACAGGTGTCTTAATCTCAGGTTTTACATTGTAAATTGTCTTTGCAACACCATCAAGATGCCAAATTGCAGGATAAATGACCCAATTGAGATTTGTTTTATAATCTGGGATAAGCATCTTAAGATTTTTATCAAGTAAGTTTTTTAACTTTTCCAAAATTTTTTTATCTCTTGCTTCCTTAGGAGTACATATAACATAGGATTGCACAAGATATTTATCAGGTGGTGATAGACCAGCATCTTTGCAAGTTGCCATAAAATCTATCATTCCAACAACATCATTTCCATCAATACCAATGCCTCTCTCAATAAAATGAAAGGTTTTACCAATTAGATTTTTATCAACTTTTTTTAGGGAATAATATGCACATAAACTACCTGTTCCAATAAGTGATTTTATATCTTTAACATATTTTTTTGGAAAAATCTTCTCATCTGCAATTTTAAAAAGATCTTGAACTAATATATTTGAAATGACAATATCAAAATAAATTTCTTTATCTTTAACTAGAACTCCAATTGCTTTGTTATCCTTTATTATTATCTTTTCTACAGGCTCTGCAAGATTTATTTCCCCTCCATTTTTTGTAATATAATCAGCAAATTTTTGAGTGATGCTGCCAAGACCTCCCTTTGGATAACCAACAGGTTTAGAGCCTTTGAATAGATTTCTTTGCGCTCGAAACATTTCACCTGTTGAAATTATATCAAGATTATTAATTGTAGTAATTGATCTGGAAAAAATTTCTAAAATAAGCTTCATTTTTCCTTTTCCATATCTTTTTATTGTATCAGACATTGAAACATTATCCAGTTCTTTCAGTTTCTCTTCACTTGCATAAAGGAGTCTAAGAATTTTTGGTAATATCCTTATTTTATCAAATTTTGACAAAAAGGGAAATCTAAATCCATTTTCTTCTATTAATCCAACTTTTGATTCAAGTATATAAACATGATTGTTTAGCTCTGATAATACATTATTAACATTTGAAAATACTCCTCCTCCAATTGCATGATAACCCAAATCCAGTTTATACCCATCTAACATTTTTTTATCAAAAATGTCCTTTAAATCAGGTTCAGAAAAGGCAACATTCATATTAAAGCTTGAAAGTAGTTTTTTATATTCATCATAACCTACAGATGAGGCATCAAAGCATAAGGCTCGACCACCAATGTATGGTTGTTTATCAAAAATTTTCACCGAATAACCATGTTTTATAAGAAGTGCTCCAGCAGTAAGTCCACCTATTCCTGCCCCAATGATACATACTTTTTTATTGCTCATTTTACAGTAATCTTTGAACATTTGTTTTTTTATAATATTTTCTTAAAAATTTCTAATTTATCTAGCTGAAAGATATTTCATTTTTTCATAGTTTTTAAAAATGATGTTAGACTGCTTTTTTATGGTAACCAATAGGCTTTCTTAAATTAGCTAAATTTTAAAAACTCCATTATCTGAGTTTCATTAACTTGTTCTTTATTAGAACCTACTGTGATATATCCCTTTGCTTTCACATGATATCTCCAATATGGAGCAATTATTAGCACCTTATTATAATGGATTTCATATGTTTCCATTTTAACATCTACTTTAATTGGTATACCATTGACAACATCATCGATTTTCAAATCAAAACTTGTTGGCATTTCTCTTCTGTTATTACGAATAAATTTTTCTGGTTTAAAAAAGATTTTTTCTGCATTTGTTGGAATATATCCTTTACCATCTTGACTTACTACAGCTAAAATTTCTCCTCTATATGGTGACTTAATTATTTCAGCCCAAGAAACAGTTAAAGATTTACTCATTAATTTACCCCAGTACCAACCTTTACCATATGTAAGGGGGGTTAACAATGAATAGTTCCAATTATGATCATGATAACCAATACCATTAACTTTTATTTTTTTTCCATTAACTGTTATTTCACCTTCCACAGTTGCTTTTGGTAGAGCCACCGTCCAACTTTCAGCCTTGGTTTGATATTTAAAACCCTTTGTGGCTCCTTTGAAAATAAGATCTACCCCATGATTTTCAATTTCTAAGGTCACGTTGTAAACCCATTGCTCTTTCTTATTATACAATTCTTGATTAAATTGGATAATTGTATTATTTGCTAGTTTAACCAAAGGATAATCTGATGATGTTTCAAATTTATTAAAAGAAAATCTTTTTACAGCCTTTGCAATTAACTTTCCATCCTTATATATTTCTAAAAATGGAGAAACCATACCATTTTTTTTCTTTGAAAAAGTTCGGCAGCCGATATGTAAACTATAATTGTTAGTAAAATTAGCATCAAAATACCACCACTCTGCTGCTATTCGTTTTTTTGATCCGTGAAATGCATCATCAGCTGGTGTAATATCCATTGCAGGAACTGGAGGCGGATAATTTTTAAAAATTTTTGATGCTTGTTTTTTACTTGTCATGAAATGAAATATAATTAATCCAATTTAAAACATATGTTTTTTATTTCTTCTTTTCTTAAATAGTTATTTTATAGTATCCTGTTAGATTCCCCAAGAGATTTTAAAATGAATTTTTCATTTTTTGAAAGATTTGATATTGTTTTATCAAATATACTTGAAAAAGCTCTATTTATAATATATGAAAAAAAAATTACTACTCGATATTTCGTTAAATAACTATCATCATTTTTAATTGTTTTTCTTCTAAAATTATATTCATTTCTTAGTTTGGTAACTTTTGACTTTAATAAATCTTGGTAAGGTTTTAAGGATGATATTTCACCAAGTAGGTATCTTGCTGATATAATTCCTGCTAAACTTCCTGAAAAAATTGCATTTTTTATACCACCTCCTGAAATCGAATGAGCTAATCTAGCTGCATCTCCTGTAATTAAAACATTATCTTTAACCAACTGATCAATAGGTGGTGCAAGGGGAACATAGGACATAAATGAACTGGTTATTTCATAATTATTATTTGTAACATTTTTTACATAATCAATTAAGATATTATGATAATCATATTTTTGTCCACCAGGTATTCCTAAACCTATATTTGCAATATTTTTATTCAAAGGAAAAAGATAAGCATATCCAAAAGGTGCATATGGTTTATGAAACCAAATATTAATTGAATTTTCATCAAAATTACCTTTTACTCTACCTTGAATGCAAACCCCAATATCTCTATTGTCAAGTTTTGTATTTATTCCAATTCTTTTCCCTATTTGACAGAGAATGCCTGTAGCATCAATAATCACTTTGCCTTTAATTGTCTCATTTTTTTCTAACACAATTTCATATGGTGTTTTATAATCCGTCATTTTATTTCCAATAAAAAGATCAGTTCCTTTTTTTTCGGCTGTTTCTATTAATTTTTTTTCTACAAAATTTCTATCAAATATTAAAATTCTATGCTTTTTAAATTTAAAAATATAATTCTTTGGTGGAATCTTTATAATTAATTTATTTATCTCATTTTTTTTACAGCCGATTTTATCTAAATTAAAAGACTCTGCTTCTACATCAAATAACATTTCTCCACAATGTGCAGGATCAAATGGCTGTTTATTCTTTTCAACTAAAGCAACTTTTAATCCTTTTTCAGATGCTTTAATAGCAGCGGAAGCACCAGCTAAATTACCTCCTACCACTATTAAATCATACATAGATTTATTATCTTTTATTGTCTTAAATAGTTATTTTATAAAAGAACTAAAATCTTATTTGTTTAATAAAAAAACTTATGTCAAATGTCGAAAGAGTTTTTTACCTGTTAATGGAGTAAATATAATATACCACAAAACCGGGAAAATAAGTAGTATAAATGAATATAATGGACCGATTAATGGTATCAGCATAATAGGTATAATTGACATGCGTAAAATCCCCATTAGTCCACCTAATTTTATTAACTTATCTTTATGTTCCATTGTCTTAATTGATAAAACTTTTGCACTTATTAGTAAAAGACCTATCACAAATACCGTTAGAAGAAGCATTTCCCACATCTTGTATTGAACTCCATAAAAAATTGGAATAAATGCTCCAATTGCAAAAATAAATCGTAGCCCCATTCCAAATGCCTTGAAACTTAGAGGAATAAATATTTTGTTATCATCTGTTACTTTTACACCTGATGTTAATGCAATGTTTTTTACATTTCTTAGATAATCATGATCTGCATCCTTTATACCACCAACAACAGCATTTCCGAAAAAATATTGACTGAATTCTAGAATAAAAAACGACCAGGTAAAAATACTTAGGTTTCCATCTGGTGAAATCATATATGCACCAAATAGTATAGCTATTGCACCTGATAGAGCAATAAAGCTATCAGATCCAATTATCTTTTTACCATGCATATTATAGATATAGACTAAGATCAATGCTAAAGTACAATATAGGACTCCAATAAAAAAAGAATTATGGTTTCTGTAAAAATATACAAAGATTGATATGTAAACTATTGCAATACTTAAAATACAAATTAAAATAGCAATTTTTTTTGATATAACACCTGTTACTAAAGGTCGTTTTACTGGTTCTTTAGATAATCTATCAACTTCAATATCTCCATAATCATTTAATACAAAACCATAAACATTAGATATAACTGTAATAAACAAAAGAACAGCAATATCGATAAAATTAATTTTTACACCTATGTTAATAAGACTTAATGCTCCGAATATCGGTCCAATTGAAAATGCACCTAATCCAGAAACTCTTAGAAGCCTTGCATATTCAAAAAGAAGCTTTGGCATTAAAAGGATAAAAAACTGATTCATATTTGAATTTTTCCAAACTTTTAAAGCAAATTAAATATAAAGTTTGATTACATTCTAAATTATATTCTAAAAAATGGCGAATATTATGAAAAATAAAAAAGACAGTAAGAATTTAATTTCAATTATTTTTACAAAATTTTTTAGAATAAAGGATGCATTTAAATGGTCACTTATCTCCTTTATCGGATTTATCCTAGGGGTATCTGTTTTATCATTAAATGAATATATCATTCCTTTTTTTGTTTTTATTTTTACTACTTTTTGCGTTATGGCTTTCACATTTGCTATTAATAATTACTATGATGCAAAATCTGATAAGATTAATCCTAGAAGAGAAAATATAAATGCAATTTCATCAGGACAAATATCAAGGATAGCTGCAATATCTCTTTTACTTTTATTAGTAATTATACCTTTACTCATATCATTTTTTTATAGGTTTGAAATCTTTATTTTTTGTTTATTCTTATTATTTTTAGGTTGGACTTATTCAGCACCCCCATTTAGAACAAAAAATATACCGGTTATTGATGTCATATGGCATTTTATTGGTTTTTTTTCATATATACTCTGGGGTAGTCTTGTATCTGGAGGATCAATTTATTATGGTTCTATACCTCTAGTAATCTGGCTTATGGCAGTTTCTATTGGGATTTTTAGTAGTATTGGACAAGTTGGAAATCATATAAGTGATTACTCTTCAGATAAAGAAACTGGAACAATTACTTTTGCAGTATGGGCAGGACTTAATAAATCAAAAATAACAATTAATATTTTAACATTAATTCATCTAATCGTTCTGGTTCCCCTCATATTTTTTTATACAATTGATTATTTAACATCATTTCTTTTTTTCATTGCAATAGCAATTCTAGGTTTAATAATTTTAAAACCCAGAAGAGGTGTTTTTCCATCAAAAAACTGTTGGGTTTTTTATTTTTCAATTGTTATTGGTGGAGCAGTATATGTCAGCATTTTAATATATCATATTTATACACTATTAAATGTTCTACCATTTGATATAATAAAAATATAGGGTAAAAGTGGTATTATGTGGCGTTATTTAATTTTAATAATTTTAGTCATGTCCCTGATATTTTGGATTCTATACATTATTAGGACGATGAAAAATTATAAGATGTTACCTGAACTGATAAGAGTAAAAAATAAATCTTCTAAAAAAATTCCTCAAGTATCAGTGATAATACCAACTAGAAATGAATCAAAAAGAATAACTCCTTGTATTGAATCTATGAAAGCACAATCTTATCCAAATCTTGAAATTATTATTGTTGATGATTCTACGGATAATACAGTTGAAGTTATAAAAAATATTGTTAAGAATGATAAAAGATTTAGAATAATAAAAGAAAAAAATTTAGAGGGTGGTTGGGTTGGAAAACCCCATGCCATGCAGCAAGGAAGTAAAGAAGCAAAAGGTGAATGGCTTCTATTAATAGATGCTGATACTGAGCATGATCCAGATTTAATTGCTAGCTCTGTTAAACATGCAACTCAGAAAAAACTAGACATGTTAAGTATTCTATCTGAGCTTGTTTGTAAATCATTTTGGGAAAAAATAATTCAACCTATCCCAACAGGTCTATTGATATTTATTTCACCTTTAGGAAAAGTAAACGACCCTGAGAGCAAAACTGCATTTGCCTTAGGTCCATATATTTTAATCAAACGTTCTGTTTTTAATAAGATTGGAGGTTATGAAAGGATAAGAGGTAAAATTGCTGATGATGTAGAAATGGCAAAACTACTGAAAGAATCAGGTTTTAGAATTGGTCTTGCTCGAGCCCATAATATGATGAAACTTAGGATGTATGAAAAATTCAAAGATATCTGGGAAGGATGGAGTAAAAATATTTTTTTAGGGCTTGTTCAAAAACGTGAAATAAAAGCAAAAGGTAAACAGATATTAATTCTTTTAATCGGCCTATTTGTCGTTTTTGATATGGTTGTACTTCCTTTTACAGCAGTTATTTTATCCTTATTTGCAGTATTTTTATTAAAAATAACTTTTTGGTGGTTGATCTTAGATGCTTCAATTATTATTTGGTTATTTTCAATACTTGCTCAGTTTATTGTCCATAAAAAATATTACATTGGAAAACCAATTTTTTCCCCGCTTTATTTTATCGGAGGAATAATTACTATGGGAATTTTTTTAAATTCTGCAATAAAGACACTTTCGGGAAGAGGAGTTAAATGGAAAGGCAGAACTTATACTAATGGCAAAAGCAATTGAGTAGTGTATAATTTATGAAGGTTATTTTTTGCTGTGCAAGTGAACGATCTGGAACAAAATATTTATCATATCTATTTAAAAACAATATAAGAAATTGTGTAAGTAAGCATGAACCAATTCCTACAATGTTTGGAAAACCAATATATTGGAATTATTCAGGGCAAGCTGAGAAGATTAAAAATTTATTTATTAAAAAGGTCAAAAAGATCAAAGGATACAAAGGTACAGTATATGTTGAGACAAATCATGCTTTTTTAAAATCATTTTCTGATGTTGCAATGGAATATTTTCCTGATATGAAATTGATACATTTAATAAGAAGCCCTATAAGAATGGCAAAAAGCGCTCTGAATAGATATAAGCAGGTTAGGAAATTTCACTATCCTTACAGATATAAAGCTGATAATAAAAATAAATATATTAAATGGGCCTTAACAGGTGAAGAACAGATTTTCAAAGATTATGATTGTGATTGGAATGATGTATACAAACTAACTGATGATAACAAAATATATCAAATAATTTTGTTGCATTGGATTGAAATTGAGAATCGTGCTATTGCGTTCAAAAACAAATATAATAAACATAAGGATTGTTATATTTTAGAATCCCCAAAAAATCTGAATGAAGAAGATGTAATCATTGATATGTTTAATTTTTTTGAATTGGAATTAAAACATAAAAATATCAGTTTTAGTGGAAGAAAAAACAAAGGTATTAAACCAACAGTTATATCTGAGATAGAAAAAATACAACTTCAGGAAATTGTTAAAAAATTACCTAATAAATATTTACAAATATTTCACAAGAAACCTTATACCGATTTTGATTGGTCTTATTTATTTACCCAAAATTGATTTTTTGTTACATTGTTTTTGGTTGGGTAATTGTTCCATGCAAAATGATATTTGATAAAATAAATCCTAAACCAGGGAAGAACATAAGTAGTCCTGCCCATGGATTTAAACTCATAAGCATTATTGGAACAATTGTAAAATTAATCATATAATGGCTTCCAATATATTTTCTAGCTTTGTTTCTCTCAAATTTCTTCATTGAAAGAAGCTTATAAGATATATATACCATAATAATACCAATAAATGTGATAGTGATCCATTGGATGTATTGAAGAATAGTTAAATTTTGTATTTTCCATACGATAAAAAATGGTAAAAATACTACCATTAGATCAATTATTTGAATAAAATATGCAAGTAATTTAAATTTTGTTGTAACAATCAATTTTCCATTAATAATTCTGACACCTAATTTTATTGCAATAGTTTTTGCGCCACTCTTGTAATCATTATCAATATCCTTCATTCCCCCTGCAATAAATTGCATGTATAATACTTGAATTGCACCCAAGATACATACTATCCATGCAAGATTTGAAACATTGTTAATATTTCCAACAGTGATACTTGCTCCATATAATACTAGGAAAAAAACCGCTGCTGTTACAAAAATGTCCATTCCTGCTAATTTTTTACTAGTCAGATTATAAATTGTTATGAGAATTGATGAAATTGTTAGAATAATAATTGGGTAATAGATTTGGGTTGAATATGCAATATAAAATGATATTACAAATGCAATGACCATTGATAGAATTGCAAAAATCCATGCATTTTTTATAGAAATCGTCCCACTCAACAAAGGTCTATCACTTATCTCTTCTGAAGTTTTATCGATTTTTTTATCTATTATATCATTTAAAACAAAACCATAAGTATGACCAAAAAATCCAATTAAAAATAACATAAAAAGGGAAAATAGATTATAATAACCCATTGCAATTGCACCCATGACTGGTGAAATACCAGTTAAGACTGCATTAAATGATCGTGCAAGTTTTAGATATTCTCTTATCATCATTTCATGCTCATAATGAAATATAAAAATAAAAACTCATCGAAGTTTCAAATGAAAAAAAGTTTATGTAAATAATTCTTTTTTATTTTTGAGAACCAAAATTATATAATTATATATAAATTAAATTTATATCCTTTTTAAAAATAATAAATCGTCAATAATCGATATTTCTATAATAAGATTTATATAGTCTACATAGATATATATCTCTTAAGAATGGGGGAGACATTAGATTTTTTTATTAAAATCTCTCCTCACCACCTTCATCTTCCCCATTCTCTCCTTCTTACCTCAGCTAATGCTATGTTAAAATAATAAATCCTCTGATTTTCTAGATACGACATCTCTATATTTCTCATCAGTAATAATCATAACGATCCAATCTGGGATTTCTCTTGCCCTAATAGCTTTTGCAACTGGTGTGTATTCATCCAGTGTTTTTGATTCGTTTTCGTTAACAATTGCAATATCTGTTTTATCAATTCTAGGTTCAGCTTGAACTAGTTCTAAAAAAGGTACATCAATTATTATATAACCAAAAGGTAATCCAAGTGATTTTTCTATTTCCCGTTCTTTATTTCTTCTGAAATTGATATTTTCTAACTTTTTAACTTCTTTGATGTCATTTTCATTTAGATTTGATTTTGATACCGAGTAAGCTTGTTTAAAAAGTTTTCTGTATTTTATTCGTGTACCGATTTCACGCTGATAAGAGTCCATTTTTTTCAATTCACTTAATAGTTCATTATCTGTCATCTTAAAAAACTTAAATGGTTTAGAATTCATATTCATCTCAATTGCTTTTGATAGCATCAGTTCTGCGATACGAACAGTCTTATGAAAATAGACTGAGGAATACATCAATGCTCTTGCCATTAAAATATTTTCAACTACACCAATACCCTTTTTTTTAACTGCTAATTTATTTTTTTCAATAACTAATGTTTGTAAAAAACGCTCAAAATCTATCATACCATAAGCAACACCTGTATAATAAGAATCCCGTAAAAGATAATCCAATTGATCTACATCAATTGAGCTGTTTAAAATCTGACTTAAATATGGTTTTTTATGTGTTTTACCCCTAATGATACTGATTATTTCTCTTTTGTTAATACTATTTTTATCAAGAATATCTGATACACAAGGGGATCCGATAAAATCTATTTCATCTGGTTCAAATATAGTATTTTCCCCAAATATTAATTTTTCAGTTAAATCAACATGATCCACATTTAAAGCCTCTCTAATTAATGATTCAAGAGTATGTGAGAAAGGTCCATGGCCGATATCATGTAAAAAAGCGGCACATGCAATGGTTTCTTTTTCATCTTTATTAAAATCCAAAACCTCTGCAGCTTTTGAAGCCATATGGTACGCTCCTAGAGAATGCTCAAGTCTTGTATGATGTGCACCTGGAAAAACAAGATGCGCAAAACCTAACTGTTTAATATTATACAAACGTTGTATTTCAGGTGCTTCTATTAACTCTAGAAATAAGCCACTGAGTTTGATATCACCATGTATAGGATCGCGAATTGTTTTACTTTTATCATCCATTTTATCAAATTTTCCTAAAAAAACGTATTTAAATAGAATTTAAAATAGTTTATTTAAAGTATCTATCTAAACCTCTTGTAACAGAAAAGCTCCTAGGACATGTAATTTTTCTTCATAATCATCTGGAAATAGGAAGCGCTCAGTTGCAGTTATACTGCTTAAAATTGAATTTCCGTCTTGAGGAGTGAAACAGAATCCTATAACCTCATTATCATTAAGTATGTGTATTGTAGGAAGTGATATAACAGTTTGATCAAGTATTCTTCCATAATGGCCATGATCCCTACCAAAAGAAAATACCAGATTTGCAGCTTGTTTTTGCGTAACTGCTACCCGCGGGTTATCAATGAATTTTTGTATTGCTTCGTCCTTCGTAATTTTTTTATTTAGTTTTAGATCATACCAAATAGAATGCATGTACTGAGTATTTAGTTTGAGAGCACTTGAAAATACATTAAGCTCAATTCCAAGAGTTTTATAGAGATGATAGACATCAACCGCATGGTGCGTTCCCATTTTTTCATCTTTATGTTTTCCAACTTCTGGCGAAGGAATAAAGCTTTTTACTTGGCTGATATCATTAGCTCGCCTCATACACAAGAATCTTCCTTCTTTAAGATTATTTTTTTTATTATCAATTGCTAGAGTATTAATTAAGACTGCAATATTGTGTGTATTGCAACTTACTACATGTATAAATTGATCCTTAGGAGTTATTATATCATCATTTATTCCAACTGCATACATCTTTCCAAATCCAAACTCAGATCCCTGTGCTAAAAATCCTCTGATTTTATTTTTGTATTTTTTATAGTATTTCTCTTTATTTGCAAGACCTGTACCTTTTGGTGTACAATCAATAATTACAGATGCACGTTTAATTGCTTCTTCTGCCTCATAAACTGATTCTACGCCTAATTCCTGGAATTCTTCTTTTTTTTCCTCACTAACAGCAAGATTTGCTCCTCGATTTATCAAACCTTTGATTTTCGGTCTATCAGTTAAAATTGGACTATGCTTATAAAAAGTGACTTCATCAATTTCTAAATCTACTCTAGCATCACAAAGTAAACCAATTAAAGGTTCCCCAATAGTTCCAGTACCTACAACATGAACAATATTTCCATCAGACATAGGACTCACCTCCCCGATTTGGGCATTTCTGTAATCTGCGTAATCCTTTTAATTGTTATCATTTTCTAAAATGTTTATTAGGGAATAATTTAAAAAGGTGAAGATGTTTCACCTACTCCATGGCTTTACCATTAGACGTTTTAGAAAAAGCGATGAACCAGAAATTAACTCTATTGTTAAAAGATGGAAGAATTGTCGAGGGAAAACTTACTGGCTATGATGAATACATGAATATGGTACTCACTGAAGTTGAGGAGACAAACGAAGAAAATAAAAGACGTCTTGGAACTATAATATTAAGAGGAAATAATGTAGTAAGTATTTCTCTATTGTAATTCTCGTTTTTGCGAAAAGCATATATATATGTTTTTCATTTGTAATTGATGGAAGGAATCGGGCTGGTAGTTTTTGTTAGAGTGCATCCCATCCCCTCCTAGTGAGGCCAGCCAATCCTTCCTTTTTGTCGTTACTTTTAAAAAAAATTTAAGTAATGTAAATAGTTATTGAAAATCGATTTTTATGGGGAGTTTAATAAAAGCCACAAAAGGAAAAAATCTTCGATGTAAAAGTTGGAAACAAGAAGCAATTCTTAGAATGCTTGAAAACAACCTAGAAAATGCTGAAATTCCAGCCCAACTTATTATATATGGAGGCACAGGAAAAGCTGCTCGTAATTGGGATTGTTATAAAAAGATAGTAGAAACTTTGAAAAATTTGGAAAATGATGAAACATTGGTGATACAATCTGGTAAACCTGTTGCTGTTTTTAAGACATGGGAAAACTCGCCCAGGATTGTTATGGCTAATTCAAATATTGTTCCATATTGGAGTAATTGGGATAAATTCCATGAACTTGAAAAACTAGGGCTCATCATGTATGGTCAGATGACAGCAGGTTCGTGGTGTTATATTGGAACGCAGGGCATTATACAGGGAACCTATGAGACATTTGCTGCCCTTGCTAAAAAACATTTTAAAGGTAATTTAAAAGGAAAAATTGTCATGACTGGCGGACTTGGTGGCATGGGTGGTGCCCAGCCGCTCGCAATTAAAATGAATAATGGTGTATGTATTGCTGTTGAATGTGATGAAAAACGAATAGATAAAAGGATAAAAGCAGGATTTTGTGATATTAAAATCAAGTCTTTAGATGAGGCATTAAGTAAGGCAATAGAAGCAAAACAAAAGAAAGCTCCCCTTGCAATAAGTCTTCTTGGCAACTGCGCAGATATTTATCCTAAATTGGTTAGGGATGGATTTAAACCAGATGTTGTTACTGATCAAACATCTGCTCATGACGAGCTTAATGGATATGTTCCTGCGGGTTTCTCAGGAGATAACTTAAAAGATGCATTTAATCTGAGGAAAAATGACCCTGAAGGCTACATTAAAAAATCTATGAGTAGTATGAAGATACATTGTAAAGCGATGCTTGATTTTATGAATAATGGAGCAATTGTCTTTGATTATGGAAATAATCTTAGAGGTCAAGCTCTTAAAGCAGGTTTAAAAAATGCATTTGATTATCCTGGTTTTATTGTTGCTTATGTGCGACCACTACTCTGTATAGGACGAGGTCCATTTAGATGGCTTGCATTAACTGGGAATCCTGAAGACATTCTTAAGACTGATAGAGCTTTGATAAAGGTATTTCCTGATGATAAGATTTTATCAAATTGGATCAAGTTAGCAGAAGAAAACCTTCCTTGGGAGGGATTACCAGCAAGGGTATGTTGGCTTGGTTATGGTGAAAGAGAAAGGTTTGCACTGGAAATAAATAATATGGTTAGAAAAGGCGAGATAGGTCCAATAGCAATTTCAAGGGATCATTTAGATACCGGTAGTGTTGCATCCCCTTTTAGAGAAACCGAGGGTATGAAAGATGGAAGTGATGTGATTGCAGATTGGCCATTGCTCAATGCGCTGCTTAATTGTTCAGCTGGTGCTGATAGTGTACAAATCCACAACGGAGGTGGAGTTGGAATAGGGCTTTCAACCCATGCAGGTATGGTTGTAGTTTGTGATGGAACAAAAGAAACAGATGAGCGAATAAAAAGAGTATTTAAAACAGATCCAGGGATTGGAGTAATAAGACATGCTGATGCAGGATATAAGGAGTCAATTGAGATTATTAAAAAATCTGATTTACATGTTCCAATGATTAAATAAAATCATCCAAGACTTCCTACTTCTTTTTCAACTTCTTTTAATATTTCGCAGGATTTTACCAGCTCTTTCATCTTTGTATGTTCTGGATATAGAGGTCTGTCTTCATCCAAAAATTTTACATATTTTCTGATAACCTCTTTTGCTTTAGTAACTCCTCTTCCAAATTTATAATCTCGGAAGTCAAGAGCTTGTGCAGCAGCAAAAAACTCAATACCAAGTACCCCATAAGCGCAATCAAGGATTTGGAAATTTTTAATAGCAGTGTTCATTCCCATAGAAACAAAATCTTCCTGATCTGCAGCTGCAGGTATTGATTGAATGCTAGCAGGATTTGAAAGTATTCGTTGTTCAACAATCAGTGCATCAGCTGTATATTGACTTAGCATTAATCCTGAAAACATTCCTGCGCCTTTTGTTAGAAATGCGGGAAGCCCAACGCTTAATGCAGGATTATTAAGTCTATTCATTCTTCTTTCAGACATTACACTTACCATTGTTATTGCAGCTCCTAGCATATCCATTGGAAGTGAAACAGGAGAACCTTGGAAATTTGCACCAGATAATTGTAAATCTTCCTTAGGGAAAAAAACTGGATTGTCACCCACTCCATTGAGTTCAATTTCGACTTGAGAACGAGCATAATTTAATGCATCATGAGCCGCACCAATAACTTGTGGGGTTGATCTCATGGAATAAGCGTCCTGCACCTTGCATTTTATCTTTTCCTTATGTAGATCACCGTCTCTTATCAATTTATTTATTGCCATTGCACTTCTTACTGCACCAGAAAAACCACGTGCCTCATGTAATTTTTGATTGTATGGCTTCATATTTGCTCTCAATGCTTCAAGTGACATTGCTGCAGCAATTTCTGCCTGTTTTAACCAGTTGTTTGCATCAAAAATAAATATTGCACTCATGGCTGTGATAAAATTTGAACCATTAATAATTGCTAAACCATCTCTAGCCTTTAAACCAGGGATTGTAATATTTGCTTTATCCATGGCATCTTTTCCATCAATAAGCTTTCCTTTATAGTAAGCTTTGCCCTCACCAAGTAAAAGTAAGGCAATTTGGGACATAGGTGCCAAATCACCACATGCACCAACTGATCCTTTTTGGCAAACAAAAGGAGTGACACCTTTGTTTAACATTTCAATAAGAGTTTTAGTAATCTCAGGTCGACAAGCGGATTGTCCATGTGCATGAACATTAATTCGTGAAGCCATTGCTCCTCGGACATATTCAATTGGTGCTGGATTTCCTATACCTGCTGCATGGTTATAAACAAGAAATTTTTGAAAATCTTTAATCTGCTCATCTGAAAGTACAACCTCAGAAAACTCTCCAATACCAGTGTTTACCCCATACATTATTTCGCGTTTTTTTATTTTCTCTTCAAGAGTTTTTCTGCATAGTTCAATACGTTTTAAAGCACCAGATGAAAGTTCAACTTTTTCTTTATGTCTTGCGATTCTAACTATTTTTTCAACTGTTAATCCTGAGCCATCTAAAATAATACTCATATTAACCTCCCAAATTTTAATTTATAAATCTAATATTTCACGTATTAAATGATTATGTATTAATTTTTCTAATTCTCTCTGATTTAAAATTCATATAATTTATTTATATGTTTTATCGGTATCTTCCTCTTTTCACAATTTCTTCAATTTTTCTAATTACAAGATTTGGATCTTGCTTGAGTTGCTCTTTGTATCCTTCTAAAACATAATTAAAACAGTTCGAATATTTAGAATGAGTTGATTCTATTGCTTCCATCAGAACATGCAAATCAACACCCTTTGTTTCAATTTCTGTACTTTTTTCACCAAGTCCAAAATCAATGAAATGGATTTTATCATCTGAAAGTATCATATTCGAAGTGGTGATATCTCCATGGATAATGTCATTGTTATGAAATTTAGCAATACTCATTCCAATTTTTTTACATACTCTATGTCTCTCCTCTTCATTTAAGTCATTTAATATATCTTTTATTCTATCTCCTTTTATATAGCTCATGGTGATAATACCTTTTTCAAGATCAACATCATAAATAATTGGAACTGAAACTCCATATCTACGGGATTCCATCATGAGTTTAGCTTCTTCTTTTGTTCTAAATGATATAAGGCGGTCATCGATATTTTTAATTCTATAGGACTTTTTGATTCTTCTTTTTTCTACAACTTCATAATCCATATATTTGGTTTTACAAATTATTGCTTCTGCACCCTGATATAAAATTTTTTCCTTAGTCACGCCAGGTCACATCCACCATATCTGTTCTAAAGCGCTGATTGATAACACTATCCTTAACACTCATTCTTATTCCACTATTATACATTAATACACCAAGCCAGGCAATCATTGCGCCATTATCTATACATAGGTCTTTAGATGGTACAAAAAAAGATGCATTTCTTTCATCTGCCATTGTTTTAACCATTTCTCTAAATCTTTTATTAGCAGCAACACCACCACCAAGTAAAACCTCATCTTTTTCGGTATGCGCCATAGCGCGCTCTGTAACTTCCGTTAATGCTGCAAATGTTGTTTCTTGGATAGAATAACAAATATCTTCTAATTTCTCATTATTGTTAAAATATTGTTCTGCAGATGTGAGAATTCCTGAAAAAGCAATATCCATACCTTTTATTGAGTAAGGTAGTTCTAGATATTTTTTTCCTTGACTTGCTAATTGTTCAATTTTTGGACCGCTTGGAAAACCAATTCCAACGGTTCTACCAAATTTATCTAGACAATTTCCAATCCCAATGTCAAGTGTCTCACCAAAAACACGGTATTTCCCTTCTGCAAAAGCAATGATCTGTGTATTTGCACCAGATGTATATAGTAAAACTGGATCATTGCAATCATCAAGAGTCCCGCGACCAATCTCAAGATGTGCAACGCAATGATTTACACCAATTATTGGTTTTTTAATTGAAAGTGATAAAGCCCTTGCAGCAGTTGCTGCTGTTCTAAGACAAGGTCCAAGACCTGGGCCTTTAGAAAAAGAAACAAGATCTACTTCTTTAAAATTGATTTTTGCTTTCAACACTGATTCTTTAATTAAATCAGCAATATATGTTGAATGATGATTTGCTGCTTCACGAGGGTGAATACCTCCTTTCTCAGGATGATATATCTTTATTAAATTGGAAAGAACCTCACATTTTTCATTTTTCTTTTGGATAACCCCTATACCTATTGAATGGGCTGTTCCTTCTATACCAAGGCAAATCATAAAAAGACTGTAAGAAAGATTAATATAAATATAATTTGGAAAGTTTATAGTAAGTATTGATAATATTTATTTGCTAAACGAATTTTTATTTACCAATACCAATTTCTACATCAATTTCATCAATTTTCCACTTTTTTACCAGTTTCCCTGAAGGTTTTTCTAAAAAGACTATCTTTTTTGACCTTGTCTCACCTTTAATATAACCTTCCCATTGTTTTAAAGCAGTCATCTTATTTTTATCAACTTTTAACTCTGTAGATATTTTATCTTCAACATCCAAATCAAGTTCTTTTCTCATAGACTGAATTCTTCTGACGATTTCTCTTGCAAAACCCTCTGCCTCAAGTTCAGGAGTTAATTTGGTTTTTAGTAAAAGAATAATATTTTCAGTTTGAGTTCTAGCAATATTATCTTTTTCTTTTTCAATAATTAAAAAATCATCCTTTTTAAGAGTAATTTTTTCATCTTTAAGATCGATTTCGATTTTTTTATTTTTATTAATTTGATCATAAAGTTTATTTTTATCCATTTTTTCAAATTTATCTAGGATTATTTTTGATTTTTCATGGAAACGTTTTCCGATGCTTGAATAGTTTGGTTTTAAAGATTTTATCATAAACTTAGATGTATTTCTTTCAAAACAAATTTGTTTTACATTTATTTCTTCATTTAACAAATCTAAAAGACCCTTAATTGAATCTTCAGTTTTTTTATCACATACCAATGTTGCACTGCTTAATGGATATCTTACCTTGATTCCAATCTTTGATCTAAGTGCTCTTCCAACCTCTACTAAGCATCTAATCTGCTCCATCCCTTGTTCAAGATTTTTATCTATTAGTTTTTCATTTGGTTTAATATAGTCGCACAGATGAACACTTTCAGGCATATCAGATGTTCTCAAATTATTATACATCTCTTCGGTAATAAAAGGGATAAAAGGAGCAAGTAGTTTTGTTAGTCCTAAGCAAATCTCATATATTGTACAATAACCTGCTTGTTTATCATCGGTTTTTTCTTCGACCCAAAGACGTTTTCTTGACCTGCGTAAATACCAGTTGCTAAAATCTTCAATAATAAATGATTCAATAGTTCGTGCTGCTTTTTGGATTTCAAAGGTTTTTATGAAATTTTTTACTTCAGATGAGGTTTTATTAAATTTACTTATGATCCATTTATCTAAAAGAGGTCTTTTGTTTATTGGAACTATCCCTTTTTTTGGATCAAATTTATCTAAAGCTGCATAGGTCGTAAAAAAGTTGTAAGAATTCCAAAACGTTAAGATAAACTTACCTAGTGTCTCTTTTACAGCACGCTCATAAAACTGTTTTGATACCCAGGGTGCATTTGCTGAAAATAAATACCAACGCATTGAATCAGCACCTTCGTTGTCTAAAATCGTGTCTGGGTCAACATAATTTTTCTTACTTTTACTCATCTTTTGGTTATTTTCATCAAGCACAAGTCCAAGTGTTAAGACATTATTGTAAGACTGCTTATTAAAAAGAAAAGTAGATATTGCTAATAGTGAATAAAACCATCCTCTTGTTTGGTCAAGTGCTTCACTAATAAAATCTACTGGAAAGTTTTCATTGAATATTTCTTTGTTTTCAAAGGGGTAATGCCACTGTGCAAAAAATGCTGAACCTGAATCATACCAACAATCAATAACCTCCTCTTCACGTTTCATAACTGATTTACATTTTGGACATTTTATGACAATTTCATCAACTAGGGGTTTGTGCAGATCATATTCCTCTGGAAATGATTTACTTAATTCTTTAAGTTCTTTGACACTACCAATGCATATTTCATTTTTACATTTATTATTTGAACAAATCCATATTGGTAGAGGAGTTCCCCAATATCTTTTTCGTGAAAGCGCCCAGTCTTTGACATCTCTAATAAAATCCCCGAAACGCCCTTGTTGTAGATGCTCGGGATACCAATTAATTTGATTATTATTTTTAACTAAAGACTCCTGAACCTTTGTCATTCCAATAAACCATGATTCCATTGCATAATACAAAAGCGGGGAGTCACAACGCCAACAAAAAGGATAATCATGTTTATAGGTATGGATTCCTTCTAATTTCCCGCAACTTTCAAGATACTTTATAATACTTGGATCAGCATCTTTTACAAACTGACCTTTCCAACGTGATACTACATCTGGAAACGTTCCATCTTGTTTTACCAATTGAACTACTGGCAGATCATATTGTTTACCTGCATTATAATCATCTTCTCCAAACGCAGGAGCTATATGAACAATACCAGTTCCATCATCCATCGTTACAAAATCTGCAAGAATAATATACCACGCTTTTTTATCAGACTCTGCATAATCAAATAAAGGTTCGTACTCTATTCCTTCTAATTCCTTACCTTTATAACCATCAATTATTTCAAACATTTGACCTTTTAATAGTACATTTGCACGTTGCTCTGCAAGAATAATATTTTGATTATTGTACCTGACTTTTACATACAACTCATCAGGATGAACAGCAAGAGCAACATTGGAAATTAATGTCCAAGGAGTTGTCGTCCATGCAAGGAAATAAGCATCTTCTTTTTTTAATTTAAATTTGATAAAGATCGATGGCTCTTCAACACTTTTATATCCTTGCGAGAGTTCATGAGCTGAGAGAGCAGTTCCACATCGTGGACAATAAGGAACTACTTTATGCCCTTTATACAAGAGCTTTTTTTCCCATGCTTTTTTTAATGACCACCAAACTGATTCGATATAATCGTTTTTAAAAGTGATATATGGCTTATCCATGTTAATCCAAAAACCAATTCGTTTAGTATTTTCCACCCAGACATTTTCATATCTTAAAACACTTTTTTTGCATTCGTCATTGAATTTTTTTATACCATATTTTTCAACATCTTGTTTATCTTCAAGACCTAACTTTTTTTCAACTTCGATCTCGACTGGCAGTCCATGAGTATCCCATCCAGCTTTTCTAAGAATATAATGACCATTCATTGTTTGGTATCTTAAAATAAAATCTTTCATAACTCTTGTTAATACATGACCTGGATGAGGAAGTCCATTTGCTGTCGGTGGTCCTTCTAAAAAAATATATGGTTTGCATCCTTTTCTTTGATCTATTGATTTTTGAAAAATATTGTTTTCTGCCCAGAATTTAAGAATTTTTTCTTCAAAAAATTTTGGATTGTATTTCTGAGTAGATGCATTTATCATAATATTTTTCACCGAATTTTATTAAATATAACAGCACCCTAATTACAAAAGACCGTTAAAACCATTTCTATCATATTTACTTCTAATAATTTCTAATATCTGCTGTTTTCATAAATTCTCTTAACAAGGATGTAGCATAACATCCTTTTTGAAGTTTAAAATTTAGAATTATTGCTTTTTTATCAATTTTCAGATCATCAACTATTACCTCAAATTTAATATCATCAATGTAGGCAAGAAGAGGGTGTCTTGAACCTGATGAAGAAATAAAAGGAATTTCCGGGATGATAAAGTCTCTTGGGTCAATTTTTTCGTTATCAATAATTTTATGTTCGATTTCTCCCATATCTCCTTCGGAAAAAACTGAATCACTACCAAATAAAACACCGCTTACAACAGCTTTCTTCTTTGAAATTTGTTTATTTATTTTTTCAATATTATTTTCTGTTACTCTAATAAAATCTTGATCAATAATTCTATTTCTAATAGGAAGAATGATGTCACCTAAAACCGCTTTGTTTAAAGGTATTTTTTTTTTAATTCGTTCACTTAAAATCCTATTAAATAGATAAGATTGATATGCATAAATAAACATAGTAAGAAGATTTTTTGGTAATTCTTTCAATGCAGAAACAAAATCATTTGGATTTTGTACTAATTTATTAAGAATTGCTTTTTCAAAATCAAGTTTATCAGGATATAATTTTAATGCTGTTGCGAAATCTAAATTATTTTCTAAACTCTTTCGTAGTCCAAAGCTCTCTTCATCTTCTCCTTCAATAGGATTAGCAATATAGGTCATAACAGCTTTTTTAAAATTATTTCTAACAATATATTTACCTACAACATGTGTGATTGGTCTAATGATACCAAAACGTTGAACTCCATAAAAGTTAGGAAAACCTCCATATTTTTCTATAAAAGTAACAATATCTGAAATTGAATCTGAACTAACTTTTTTATCAATATTTCGAACTGTTATTAAAAATCTATTTCCAACTAAATTTCCGATTTTAACAGGTCGATCTGATGTATATATGTTCTCAATTTCAATATCTTTTATTTTTATTTTTGATAACTCATCAATAGTTATTTTATAAAAAGACATTAATTGAGTAGTATTTGCACGTTTATCTTTTGTTCCTGCAAAACCAATGCGTTTTCGTGAGATATGTAAATTTTTTGATAATTCCCTGATTAAATGATTTGTTTCCCAATTATTTGATGTAACATCAGCAATAGTAAATTTTCCATTTTCTTTTTTAGGGGGATAATTTGAAATCTCATTTACAATAAATTCTTCAGGAGTTGTACGTAATTTTCCCCCAATTCCTTTAAATGGAGTAAAAAAAGTTTCTATGCCGATTTTTTTTTCTACATCTAAAACTTTCATCTACTTTTTACTCTTACTTTTTTCTTCAAAGCTTTTACTGAAAGTTTTGATTTCATCCTCTAACTGTTTGACAGCTTTTTTTAATATATCTACAGGATCACCTTTCTTTACTCTAATATATAAACGTCTTTTTTTTGATTCAGGATGATCTGATAGATATGATGCATAATCAACATCGCTAAACTCAAGTAAAACCTCTGTAATAGGATTAAGTAAAGTTTCACCTTCTCCAATTATTTCAAGTTCTAATTCTTTTGCAGATTTTTTTATTGTTACTAATTCCATTGGTTACCACACCTTACTTACATAAAATTATATATTTTAAAGCTTATTAATATCATAATTGCCATAATCATTTGCTTTTTTTCTTTTTTCTTTATGTTTACAATTATTGCATTCTAAGACATTTCCTTTTAAAACAAGAGTATGTCTACATTTTGTGCAAGTTGCTTTGATAACGCCGAGATCTTTGTCCTTTGTTGCAAGTTGAATACTAGGTTTTACTTGTGTAACTTTTGCTCTAATGATATCACCGGGTGCATATTCTGTAGTTGGATCTTTAACATATGAATCAGAAATTTCTGAAACACGCAATGTTCCATTTGTATCTCCAGATATCTGTCTTTTTTTACCAGTTACATGAAATACATCAGCAATGACCATATTTGATCTTACAGATTGAACTGATGCTAAAACAATATCGCCTCTCCTTAATTCAACAGGGATACTTGTAAGAGGTTTAACAATTGCTTTTCTATTTTTATTATCAATAACATATAATCCAACTCGTGAAGCTCTGATTATTCCTTCTTCTTCAAAAGTTCCATCGCCAGGTAAAAGTTCTTCAGAAGTAGATACCTGTTCTCCGGGTAAAACTATTTTATTATTTTCCATTATTTCACCATAATTTATTTAATATTTCAGGCTTAGGCAATCGTATCACTATTTTAAATGTTATGGTATATTATAAATTTTAAACATAGAAGTAAAAATATTTAATATTATATTCTTTACTTAAAATTTAATTTTTAAGGTAAAAAGCCTTATAAATAACCTATCTATTTCGATTTTTCCACCAACAGGATTAATAGGTGCATAAAATGTCAAGAAAACCAAGTAGCATGTATAGATATGTAAGAGGACAACCTTCGACTAGAAAAGAATATATGGGAGGTATTCCCGCATCAAGAATTACACAGTTTGTACTTGGAAACAAAACTGAAAAGTTTCCTGTAGAGATTTCTTTACATTCACTTGAAAGATGTAATGTAAGACATAATGCACTCGAATCTGCCCGTATAACTGTAAACCGTGCAATGGAAAAAAAAGTAGGTTCAGCAAATTATAGATTATCGGTAAGAGTTTACCCTCATGTAGTGCTACGTGAAAACAAACAAGCAACAGGTGCTGGCGCTGATAGAGTATCTCAGGGTATGAGAGCATCTTATGGAAAAATTGTAAGTACTGCAGCAGAAGTAAAACAAAATCAAAAGATAATTACAATTGAGACAACTGAACAATTTATTGAAGAAGCAAAAAATGCTTTAAGAAAAGCAGGAATGAAGATACCCTCTCCTTGCAAAGTAATTATCGGAAAAGCTTCTTAGATATATTTTACTAAAAACGGAAGTAATATCATTAATAAAATTGCAATTGATGCAATTGTTGTTATTTTTCTTACAATTTTATCTCTTGTTTCATTTGTTATATCTTTTTTAATTTTTTTAACAATAACTCTAAAAGCATCATTAAATAAAAATCCACCATCTAATGGAATCATTGGCAATACATTAAATATACCTAGTGCAAGGCTTATCCAAAATACCCAATAAAGCGTGTTAATGATGCCCCAAAATAACTCTGTTGGTAGAGCATTTAGAGGACCTGTTATAATATATGAATTTGTGAAGGGATATGCTATTGGGTTGTACCTTGCTATATAACCAAAGAACGGAAGTGCATATAAATTAAAAAGCCCATCTGGAAATCTATAAGTAAACGGATTTTTAATCGATGATAAAAGATATTCTTTATTGTAGGGGTTGAAGCCAATTCCTAAAAAACTATCATTTTTTAAGGATTCAATTATTGATTGATTAAATGATTCATTTAATTCAATACCTTTACTTTCATAATATTCTTTATAAGATTCAACTATTGATTGGTTAATTGATTCATCTAACTCTATGCCTTTCTTTTTGTAATAATTTTTATGATAATCATAACGACTTATTAATTCAACATTAGTGCTAAATTTTTCTTCTTGAATCATATATATAATATTAATATTCTGATTTGGTTTTGTATTATTCATTACCAAAGCAAAATTTTCAGAATTAACAACTTTCGTGTCATTTATATTGGTTATAACACATCCTTTTGATAGTCCGATACTTTCTGCAGGAGTATCATCTAAAACATAAAAAATATCAACACCTGAGATAGGTTGAACTGCAGACATAAAAATAAAAGAAAAAAGTAATAGGCAGATGAAAGCAACTGCAAAATTTGATAATGGACCTGCGGCATATACCCTCATACGTTTTGGAATATCTGTCTTTTTTAGTTCTTCTTCATCTGGTTCAGTGAATGCCCCAATAGGAATTACTAGTAATAACATACCTAAGGATTTTACTTTTATTTTTCCAACGATACTTAAAATACCATGCGAAAATTCATGAACAATTAATGCAATAATTAGTCCTAATATTATATATAAAAAATATTCAATAGGTAAAATAGGATTTAATCCAGGAATAGGAAAAGCAGCTTCTGGTCCAGGTATCAATTCTTTTTGCTCAGGTTCAAGATCAAATAAAATAAATGATTGGAATACTAAAAGGAAAACGAACAAAACCATTACAATAAAACATACTAAAATTCCAGTGCTGCCATAAGCTTTCCAGAACCTTTTTTTACTAGCGATTTTTTCAAGAAAACCTACACCTTTTTTTGTTCGAAAAAGTAAACCTGGTCCATAAAAAGAAATATTATATTTTTTTAAAATCCCTTTTTTGTGTAAGATATAGACTATTATAAAATAAATAAATACTATTGTAAAAAATATTAATAAACCTTCAAAGATTGTCATAGTTGATTTGTGGGGAATAAGTAATTGTTTATTAAAGTTCCTGGATATTTTGATTGCCTTTTTTTAAAAATTCAATTAGATATTTACACCATTTTAATTTTTTCAACTTTAGGTTTTTGTCTTTATTTTCAAAAAAAGAATATCTGCCTATTTTTCCATCAAAATCAAAACCAATTAAGTAAATCATTTTTGCTTTGAAATTATCTGCTAAAAAAATTGCTCTATCTCCATCAGTAAATCCTCCATAATTATTTACATTTTCATAAGGATTTGGGTCTATTTGGGTGCTACCAATAACATCATCTTTGAATTTTGGGACATATTCTTTTATTTTTTCGATATTATCACCATGTGCATGAATTATAACAAGGCTACCTTTTAAATTTGCCTTAATTTGATCAGATATTTTTCCGTCTAGGTCGGTAACGATTATATCTGGAAAAATATCCTTTTGAGTTAATGCACTGGTTGCTCCATCTGCTGAAATTTTTATTTTATTTTTAATTATATCATTATTTGAAACAAGCGATGATTCTAATGAATGACCAGCACCAAAAACTACTACTTCTTTTCCAAATATTTTTTCATTTAATTTTTCGATAGAATTTCGTCTATTTACTTTTAAAAGTTTATTTAAAACATTTACTGCTTGTTTGTCCTTTTGCCTATTGATATTTAGATCTTTTGCAATCTTATCATAAATTGGTTTCCAATCTTTATAAAACATATTAAATGTTTATTTAAACTAGTTTTGTCTGTTTTTCGATTTCATTTTCTTTTTCATCTGTCAAATGCATGTCTCTAATGTAATAATGCGTGATTGCTCCAACTAAAGCTATCATAAATCCAGTTACTGTGTATACTATGAAACTTAAGGTAAAGAAGGGATCTATATTAAATCGATCTGGCCAATTTCTAAGAGCTTCAAATAAAGAATTAAAAACAGCATAGGATATAAAACCGAATGCAAATAATGAAAATGGAGCAAACCAGTATTTCCACGGGGCTTTTTTATCTCTTACATATATATCTATTACTCGTCCAAATAATGCTACTAATCCTGCAAGAACAATTCCCCAGATTATATTAATTAAAAAAAACAATGCTGGAAGGAAGTTTACACCTGAGGTAAATATAGTACTAGTCATATTATAATAAGCCATTATGCCACTTGCAAATAATATCACTATTGCAAGAATGTAGGTAAAAACTGATAATCTTCCTGTAAGAAAACCTGATTTTATTTCTTCCCAGAGGATTGCGACTCTTTTTTCCCATCTAAATACTCTTATTAACATATAGGTTCCTAATGTTAGAAGTATGGCACCAAATCCACTTGCTGCCATATCAGTTAATACAAAAAAAGCTCCAACTATTAAAACTAAAGCAATAGGAAGAATAAATTGCTTTTGTACTTTTTCATCATCAAGAATTTTTAAAATACGGTAATAAGTATCCTCAAGTTCTTTACTTTGTTTTACAGATACCCTACTAATTGATGTTATTTTTATTCTTGATTGAATTATCGGAAGAATATTTTCATCTTCTGTACTATCTGTTACAAGAATAACATTATCAACTTTTGTCACATTAATTACATGTTCAAGTTGTTTTGCTAATATCTCATCTGATTTTATTCCAACATTTATATCTCCACAGATTGTGGCTACCTCTACCTCTTTTTTTTCTTTTTTAAATGAGTTATAAATTGAAATTGCAGAAAAAATTGCATTAACATCTGAATCCTCTGGATCTGCTTGGCCTAATCTATTTGCTGCAGATACATTGCTTTCGATTCCGATTATTGGACTTTTTATTTTTGCTTTTCTTCCAAAATCATCATCACGATCTACATTCAATATTAAGGTTTTCATAGAGGTTTCAATGACGGTATCAATTATTTCATATATAAGAATTTTACTATTACAAAATAAAAAATCGTTTGATGAATTTGCAACGATTTTTATATAAAATCATGATTGCCACTAGTAAATGGATAATAAAAAAAATAAAGCTACTATTAAAAATTTTTCAGAGTTAAAATTTATATTTATGATGATAGTAGCTATTATTTCTTGGGCTTTTGCTTTTCCTTTTATTAAAATTGGTTTAAGAGAACTTTCCTTTATCAATCTAACAATAATGAGATTTTTCATTGTTTGTTGTATCTTTTCATTAATTTTTATATTTCAGAAAAAAAGATTTTCAAAACTACAAAAAAAGGATATTATCCCAATATTTATAATCGGATTTTTAGGGGTAATGGTATATCATATTGGACTTAATTATGGTGAGCAATTTGTCTCTCCTGGAGCAGCAAGTTTGATAATTGCCACAATACCGATCCAAATTGTAATTCTAGCCTATATTTTCCTAAAAGAAAAAATTGGATTTATTAAATTTATTGGAATTGTAATCGCACTCAGTGGAGTCTTAATTATTTCAGTGTGGGGTAAAAAAGATGCTTCTTTAGAAGTAGAATATATCTATGGTATAATAGCAATAATTATTGCTGCAGTAATGGGTGCTATTTATACAATAACTGGAAAAAAGCTGTTAGATCGTTATTCAGGATTATCACTTACTGTCTATGCAATAATTCTTGGTAGTATTGGACTAATTCCATTTATCAGTTTTTCACTTTTTGAACAGGTTTCACAAATGTCAGTGTATGGCTGGTTTGCAATTTTGTTTTTAGGAATCTTCTCAACTGTTATAGGATATGTGATATGGTATGTTGCTCTAAGAATAAAGACTGCAAGTGAAATAAGTGTATATCTATATGCAGTACCTGTTTTATCAACAATTATTAGTTATTTTATTTTTAAGGATGAAATAACATTAATGTTTGTTCTTGGAGGAGCTTTAGTAATAATTGGTTTAATAGTTGCACATAACAAAAAAGAAAAAATTAAGGAAAAAATTGATTAATAAAATCTCTTTTTCTAAAAATATGACAAAAATACTTTATATGGATAATATTGAGGGCAATTATATTAATGAATTTGATGCAATTGTTACAAAAAATAAGGATGATTATATTTGTCTTGACCAAACTGCTTTTTATCCATTGGGTGGAGGCCAACCATCAGATATAGGATATATTCAATGGGGTGATAAAAAATCAGAGATAAGAGAAGTTATAAAAAAAGGAGATGCTGTAAAACATATATTGAAAGGTGAAAAACCCTCAATTTATACAAAAATTCATGCAGTTCTTGATTGGAATAGGCGTTACAATCATATGAAGATGCATACTGCTCAGCATATTTTATCAGGAATTATTTTTGATGATTATAACGCTCGTACTGTTGGAAACCAGATTCATACTGATTATTCAAGAGTTGATTTTAACCCAGTAAATTTTGAAAATAAGGATTTGGAAATAATTGAAAAAAAATTTAATGAAATCGTTAAAAAAAACCTACCCATAAAAATTTATGAAGAGGAAAGAGCAAGTTTGGAAAAAAGAATAAATCATCAACGAGCAAATCTTGATCTTTTACCAAAGTTTATTTCAAAACTGCGTATTGTTGAAATCGAGGGTTTTGATATTTGTCCTTGTGCAGGAACACATGTTAAAAATACAAAAGAAATCCCAACAATTGATAAAATAAAAAAAGAATCCAAGGGCGCTGATACAGTAAGAATAATTTACTCACTTTCAAATTAAAATTATAATTTGAAAAGTATTTCTACAGTCTTGATTTCACCCACGCCTTTTAATGATTTTAGCATTCCACAAATAGTATTTTTAATAATCTCAGTTGGAAAATCAGTCAGCATTATTTCTTTTCCGTTTACCTTTATACTAATATTTTCCATATTTCTACCTCTCTTTAATTATATTTTTTATAATTTTGATAACCTCATCAAAATCCCCAGTATATGTATAAATTGTATTTTGACGTTTTTTTATATCTCCCAATCGTATTTTTGGAATATTTTGCTCATTAGCACCTTCAATTATAATAATATCATATTTTCCAAATTTTCCTATATGATTAAGTATATCATTTGTCCGAATTTTCCTATTAATCAAAAAATCAGTATCTGTTGCCGAAGAAAACACCACGAGTTCAGCACCTGCCGTTTTATGTTTCCATGTATCTTTATCTTCTCGGTCCATTCCAATTTCTTTATTTGTAATTTTAATTGTTGCAACTTTTATTTCTTCATCTGATAATTTTTTGATAATATCGACAATTAGAGATGTCTTACCAGTATTTGATTTACCATAAATACCAATGCAGGTTGGATTCATTCAATCATGTATATAAGATGAACATGTATATTTTTTGCTTTGTGTATATTTTAATAATGAAGTTGAAGATATAAAAACCATAAATTCAATATACATTTTTTGGTTAACTAGTTCTGATAATATTTATGAAAAACAATGCATACGTTGCACTTTTTATATCAGTTATATCAGTTTCATTTGCTGCAATCTTTATTGTTTCATGTGAGGCACCTGCTCTTTCTATTGCATTTTACAGGTTGCTTTTTACATTTCTTTTAATTTTACCATTTGTAATTTTTCATAAAAAAACAAGAAAAGAAATTCTTAGTTTGCCCCTTTCATTTATCTTAATAATGTGTTTAATAGGAATAATTCTTGCCATACATTTTGCTCTTTGGATTACTTCACTTGAACTTACATCAGTTGCAAGTTCTGTGATTCTTGTCACCGCCCATCCACTTCTTGTTGGACCAATTTCCCATTATTTTTTTAAAGAAAAACTGTCTTTAATAAATGCTATAGGAATAGTATTGTCTGTATCTGGTGTTATAATACTTGTCTATGGCAACTATGGATTTGCATCAGGTATAGATACTCTTGAGGGAAATATTTTTGCAATACTTGGTGGAATTGCTGCAGGTCTTTATATTTTAGGTGGGCGAAAATTAAGAAAAACCGTATCAGTAGGCGCTTATGCTTTAGTTGTATATGGAGTTGGAACGATTTGCCTCTTTTTTATTTGTTTAATATTTAATGCTCCAGTTATAAACTTAAGCCTTAGGGATTATGGAATCATCCTTTTAATGGCAGTTGTTGCAGGAATATTAGGACACACCTTGTATAATTGGTCTCTTGCACATATCCGGGCATCTGTTGCATCAGTTGCTCTTCTTGGTGAGCCTATTGGATCATCTTTACTTGCACTTATATTGCCCTGGATTCAGCAAATACCTTCGCACTACACAATTTTTGGAGGAATTATTATTTTGATAGGAATTTATCTTACTGCACGAAAAACCAAGGAATATGGATCTTTTAAGGACATCTAAACACTTTTAAAAAATTAGTTTAATTATTAAGACATTATTTTCTTAAAGATTTATATACTATTTATCTAATTTGAATATGAGAATAGGGGGAAGATAAATTAAGAAAAATGTAGTGAGGAAAGGATTGGTATTAGTAATAATTATTTTGTTTATCAGTATAGGATTTAAACCTGCATTATCTAATGAAGTTTCTGTACCAACAATATCTAATAGTGAAGAAGATTGTGATTGTAATATACCAAATGGTAAATTACATTTAGTCAAGAATGTAATCAATAAAGCAGAGAATTATTTAGAAAGTTCATATTTATTCATACCTAATATTTTCCCATTTGAAAGACCTGTATGTAAAATATTATGGGACATAATGTATAAATATGCTGAAATAGCTTCTAATTTTTTAAATTTATCTGAAAACGCTCCACCAGATTCAGATGAGTCTATTAGATATTATATTTTATTTTTACAATATATATTTGTTGTTTTCATGATAATGCAAGTTGGTATTTGGTTCTACTGTTGGGATAATCCTTTTCCACCTTACCCATATTAAGCCAACTCTTTCAAAAACTTCCCGTCTAATAGAGTTAAAGGTTTATATACTTCTAAACAGATGTTAATATGCAAATTGGGAGGTAAGTAAATATGAAAAACAAACACAAAGTCCCATTAATTGTTTTTCTTGTGCTTATAACTATTGTTATCGCAAATTTTAATGTAAATGCTATATCAAAATATGATGAAACAGATTTTATTATAAGTGGTCCCTCCCATGGGTATGTAGGAGTTTCATATGATTATAACTTTTATTTGGCACCTAATGAGTATGGAGATACTTTTTTACTTTTGATATCATGGAGAATTGAAAATAATACTGGATATATGGGGCCATTTCCAACTGGAGAAAATATTACGATCTCAAATACTTGGGATAGACGGGGTTTTTATACAATTCAAGCCTTTGCTAAGTGTAATATAACAATATATTACAATATATATAAAGTAGGTATTTTTAAAAGCAAAATATTAGAAAAAAATACTTGGAATAAAGAAAAAACCTTTAATAATCCAATATTTTTAAAATTTATTGAACGTTTTCCACTAATTAACTTACTTTTTCAAAGACTTATTATTAAGTAGTATTATTAATTTATATAGGGTATATTTATAAAACCAAATCTTATTCATATCATTACAAAGATATACTAGGGAGGTAGAAAAAAACATGAAAAAAATATTGAAAGGAGCAGGTGTTTTACTAATATTAACAGTAATGGTTTTTTCATCCATAGCTGTTATTGCAGAAACAACAAACAAACCTATGTCAGAATTAGGTGAACAAAGTCGGTCGAATTTACCTATCAAAAATGATCCGCCATATCCAGGTCAAGCTATAATTTGGAATAATGGAGATCCAGACTTTGTAAATGGTTTAAGTTGTACAAGAGTTGGAATTCCAGGGCTAAGTGAGCTTGCTGATGATTTTCACACTGACAAGGATTATATTATTAAACAATTAGTATGGGAAACTGTTGATGATACATCGTATCTTTGGGATAGTTTTGGAGATGTTATTATCTATCAATATACACCTTATGGTCCTGGTTTTGAAATTGTGAACCTTTCACATGTAGAAAATTCAAGAGAATATCTTGGTGAACAATTCAGCAGACCATGGTACCGCTATACAATTGATCTTGCTGCTCAGGGTGAACAATTTATCCTAACAGCAGGGGATTACTATATTCTTCTTAGACCATACTCTGCAGGAACTGATGGACAAAGCTTTTGGTTGACCTCACCAGCACCCCCAGGTAACACATCAGAATGTTATTTCCGAAGTACTTTTTTTGGATTTCCAGACTGGACAGAAGCCACTTCTTGTTGGGGAGCTGCATATGATGTCAACTTCAAGATAATCGGTGATGTCAAAAATAAAGAAATCAATAAACCAATAATGAATTTCTTTCAGAACCACCCAAATTTATTTCCAATACTTCGATATCTTTTAGGACTATAAACTATAGTCCCATCTTCTTCTTTTTTTAATTTGATAAAAAATAATACTGTTGTTATCATAATACTTTATATACCTAAAATCAGATAATAACCTATTGAAGAGGGAGGATTATGAAAAAAACCATCTTCATATTAGGGTTAATATTCATTCTTATTGGAGTTAGTTTAAATTTATCTACTGGTATAAAAATAGAAACTAAATCTTTTATTATCCATTCTAACGGAGGTAAAACATTAAATGTTGGAGGTGGCGGACCTAATAATTATACCATGATACAGTATGCAATTGACAATGCAAGTAATGGTGATACAGTTTTCGTCTATGATGACTCATCACCATTTTATGAGAACTTGATCATAAACAAGACTATTAATCTTATAGGTGAAGATAAAAATACAACAGTTATTGATGGTAATAATTATGATGATGTTATATTTATCTCAAGTGACTATGTAAATATTAGTGGATTTACAATACAAAATAGTAGCACATCCAACTTTAGTGCTGGGATAAAGATAAATTCTGATTTTAATACAGTTTATAATAATAATATCAATAAAATTGGAAGTAATTTACCTAACAGCTTTGGTATTATTATTGATTCATCTTTAAACAATACTATCAAATTCAATACTATACATCTTAATAAATATGAAGGAATTTACATATTTAATTCAGATTACAACCATATTTTTAAAAATATATTATTAAATAACTCACATCGTGCAATACTTCTTTTAGAATCATGTAATAACATAATAGAAAATAATGAAATTTACCAGAATTTATGCGGTATTTGTCTTTTACCCTACTCAACTCATAATATCATTAAAAATAATAAAATTTTTAACCACCCCTGCTGTGGTATAGCTCTAAAAAAATATTCAAATAATAATTTAATTCAATACAATCTTTTAACTGATAATCTTGATTATGGGATTATGCTTGGGCCAGGTCCTACATCAAAAAATATAATTGAGATGAATATTATATCAAGATGTTCAAGCAAAAAACTATTATCTTCAAATGCTGCGATAATTTTGGATCTTGCGTTTTTCAATAAGATAAAAAAGAACAATATTATTGATAATTCTCAAGATGTAATGCTAGACAGTTCTTTGTTTAACTTATGGTCTAATAACTTTTGGGATAACTACATTGGTTTTGGTCCAAAAATATTATTAGGATGGTTGTATCTCTCTTTAGAGCCTAAAATTTTAGTACCATGGCTTAATTTCGATTGGTCCCCTGCAAAACAACCATTTGATATCAATTTATAAAATTTTTAAATAAGTTTTTTCGTATTTTTTAACATATAATTTAAATATTAATAACCATATTTGAGAAATTAAATGGGAGGAATAAAAAAATGAAAAGATCAATTTTTAAAAGGATTACGGCAATTGTAATAATTTTAATGTTTTTGGGATTGAGTATTGATTCAACAAGTAGTATTGTAACATCTTCCGATGATACAACACCACCAGTTACAACCTGTACATTAGACCCACCTACTCCTGATGGTGATAATGGCTGGTATGTCTCTGATGTAACTGTGACTTTGAATGCTATTGATGATATATCTGGAGTTATGAAAATACAATATAGAATTGATGAAGGACCAATTTGGACAATTCCAGGTGATTATGGAACATTTATTATTGACATTGATAAAGAAAATCTATCTATTGAATATTGGGCTGTTGATAATGATTGTAATGAAGAGATACATCATATAATTATTATCGACATTGACTTGACCGATCCAGTTATTGATTTCAAATATGAGTGTGAAAAAACTGATTTTGGGAGTTGGTGGTTTTACTTTAATGCAACAGCAACTGATGAAATGAGTAAAATGAACCGTGTAGAATTTTATTTAAATAGTGTTTTTCAAGATACGGTCATTGGTCAAGGTCCATTATATAGTTGGAAGGTAATGTTTGGTTGTTGGCTTAATCCTGTGTTCAGGGCAGAAGCTTATGATTTTGCTGGAAATATGGCTTATAAAGAAATAAAAAATCCTAGTATTAGAAATATAAATATCAAATATTCAATTCATCCCTTGATTATACAATTCTTCAAACATTACCCACTGGTTAACATTCTCCTCCAAAGACTCACCTTTTTGTAGTGTTATGGGTTTATATACTATATATCTGATTTGAATATGTAAATAGGGAGGAAAACGATATGCAAAAAAAGATTTTAAGCAAAGGATTGGTTATTGGAATAATCTTTTTATTTATCGGAATCGGTATTCAACCTGCTTTATCCTATAAGGTTTCTTTATCTATTTCTGATGATATAACACCACCAGAGACAACTCATACTTTAGACCCACCAGCACCAGATGGAGAGAATGGTTGGTATGTAAGTGATGTGCTGGTCAAATTAAATGCAACAGATGATATATCTGGAGTTAAAGAGATCAAATACAAAGTCGACAATGGAGCAACTCAAACAATCATTGGTGATAATGGGACATTCGTCATAGATATTGATAAAGATAATCTTCCAATTGAATTCTGGGCAATTGATAACGCTGAGAATGAAGAGACACATCATACATTTTACATTGATATGGACCAGACAAGACCAGATATTGACTTGACTTATAATTGGAATGTAAAGGTATCTAGTTATTTTAATTTTAATTTAATAAAAAGCAATGTAGTCAGACCCTGGACTATAATACTTAACGCAACAGCAGCTGATCAAACGAGTGGTATGGATCGTGTAGAGTTTTATCTAAATATGGTATTACAAGATACAGTTTATGGACCAGGGCCATACTATACATGGTCATTCCTATATTCTGGAGGTATAACGATTTCTCTCATGGCTAGAGCGTATGATAATGCTGGGAATATGAAATATGACGAAATAGTCGACCCTTGTTGGATTAATACCAAACAATCAACTCATTTGTTACTCTTACAATTCCTTGACCATCTCCAAATTTTACATCGTTTAGTAAATATTTGGAGGCTTAATCAGTTATGAAGAAGATCTTAGCAATAGCGGTAGCATTTCTTTTCTTTGGTATGATTATTTTTCCTTCAAGTGGTATTCAATTACAAAACAAACCTAATATTCAATCTTATAGAGGTAATACTCTTTACGTTGGTGGAAATGGAACTGGTAATTACAGTAAGATACAGGATGCAATAGATAATTCCTCTGAAAATGATACAGTGTATGTTTATAGTGGAATATACTTTGAAAATGTTATTGTGAATAAAACTATAAATCTATTAGGTGAAAATAGAAATACAACGATGATTGACGCTAGTAATTTTTATCCAAGTGCAATTACTATTAAATCTAATTATACCAACATTAGTAGCTTTACCTGTATTGGGGGAAAAAGTGGAACTAGTTCTTCCGGAGTTTCTATTAGGGCGGATAATAATAGTATTAAGGAATGCAATTTAATCAATGGAAGAGGCTGTGGTATTTATTTAGATGGTAGTCATAATTGGATAAATTATAATCTAATATCACAAAACGGTAATTATGGAATTTATATGTCTAATATTAGAGAAAACACTGATAATTTTATTTCAAATAATTCTATTTTATTCAATTATTTAGATGGATTTGCTAATTGGGACAAGTATACTTTTAATTCCAAAATATATCATAATAACTTTATAGATAATAATAGAGTTAATGCACGTGATTATGGTGAATGTACTTGGGATAATGGTTATCCATCAGGTGGAAACTATTGGAGTGATTATAATGGTATAGATGAAAATGGTGATGGAATAGGAGATACACCTTACTATATTAAAAATGCATCTGGTATTAAAAATGAGGATAGATATCCTTTTATGAAGCCTTTATGGGGTAATCTACCTCCATATACTTACTTTAATTGGACTCCTGTATGGCCATATACAGGGGATGATGTTTTTTTTAATGCTTCAGGTAGTTATGATTATGATGGATATATTACTCTTTATGAATGGGATTGGGACAATGATGGAGTATTTGATGAAAACCATACTATTCCAACAACAATATATTCATGGATGGAAGAAGGCAAACATGATATTATGTTAAGAGTAACTGACAATGATTCTTTGACTTTTCAGATGAAGAGATCAATTTATATAAATCATATAAATCAACCACCTTGGGCGCCGATTATAGATGGACCAAAAACTGGAAAGATAGGAGTATTTTATAACTATACATTTAATTCAATTGATCCAGAAGGAGATGAAGTATATTATGCTGTTATCTTTGAGGAAGGACAATCAACTGAATGGATTGGTCCATGTTATTCAGGAGTAATAATACAACTCAACCATTCATGGGCTCAAGAAGGGACATATACGATTATTGCAATAGCCATGGATATTCATCAAGCTGTAAGTAATGTAAGCTCTATTCAGGTTTGTATAACAAAAACTAAAGAAATGAATACAAATCTGTTCAATTTATTTTTACACCGCTTCCCATTGTTACAAAGAGTATTATTACAGTTAAACCTAAAATAAATATCCTATTTCTTCTCTTCTTTGTTATCTATTTGTTTCTACTGTTATTCTACGTTTGTCCCGAATAGAGAGGTCGCGTACAAATTATTTTGTCCAGACTGAATAAATTATCAATATATCATATCTTTAAATATAAGGAATAAATAATTGGTTACATTCATATTAAAAACATTTAAAAACCCTTTTGTTTATATTTTAAAAATTGAAGGTTAATAATAGATGAGAGATATCGAAGAACTTAAACAAAATGTAAAAAAATATAATAAAATAGTAATTCAAAATAAACTGAAAAGTAAAAAAAATACTGTTGCTTATGTGACAATAAAAAATAAACCACGTGTTTTAAAATGGTTTGTGCCAGGCTTTAAAAGACAAATGAAAATCGAAAATGACATAATAAAAAAAGGTTCATCAAAACTTAATATCCCCTCTATTTATGAAATTGACAAGAAAAACAATGTTATAATAATGAATTACATCACTGGAGAAAATCTATGTGATATTATTAATGATGAAAAAACAACTTATGTTGAAAAAGAAAGACTAATGATTTTGTTATCTCAATGGTTCTTTGATTTTCATAATTTCTATAAGAAGGGTGATGAATTTCAGATTCATGGTGACTCAACATTAAGAAATTTTATTTTTACTGACCGGATTTGGGGACTTGATTTTGAAGAATCAAGGATTGGTAAAGCTGTAGAAGATATTGCTGGAATGTGTTCATCTATTCTTAGTACTGATCCAATGTTTACATCAGAAAAATTTCAGTTATGTAAAAAATTTATTGAGTCATATACACAAATAGCGCCAGGTCGTATTTTAAATATAGATGATGAAATAGCATATGCACTATTAGAAAAGATTCAGTGGAGATCTGATGAAGAGGAAAAACTTAGGAAATATAGCTTTAAAATTCGAGATAAAGGTCTGAAACATTTTTTGTAAATATCAAATTCTATCAAAATTATTAAAAAGATATGAGCTATTTAGTTTATTTGAGGGGATAGAAGATGTCCGATGAAGAAAAAGTTGATGAATTGGTTGATAAGGCAATTGATGAAGCACTTGCCAGATTTGGAAAAAATAATGATGATATTAAAGAAAGAAAACCAAAGCCATTTAGATATTTAACTGAGCAAGATGAAATCAAGGCAGAATTATCATCATTTGAAAAACCGCCTATATCAGTAATGAAAGATCCTTCAGCTCCTGAAATTTTTAAAGAAAATATTGCAGTACTTGGATTAGGTAATGTCGAAGTCATAGAAAACGTAATTAAAAGACATGAGGCTAGTAAAAAATTTGCTGAAAAATAGATTTTTTTACTCTTAATTTCTAATATTATAAAGGTCTTTTCTCCCTATATATATTTTTACAGAAAGATTTAAATAAAAAACGTTATATAATAAATATTATTGGAGTTGACATGCAAACGTCGGGGCAAAGGGAGGGCATCTATAGTTTTAGGTAGAGGCAATTATTTTTAGTAATTTAAATTAGAAGTCATAATTCTTAAATATATATTACTCTATCCGTGCAACGATGATTATGGGGAAGGAAAAAATCATACCAATTTTAGCACTCATTGTAATACTAATAAGTGGAACATCAACTGCTTATATTTATATAACACAAACTGAGAAGGATACTATTGCAATAAATGGAGAAGAGTATACAATTGAACAGTTATTTTATATTGGCAAGATTATAACAATTCAAACTACAGAAGGAGAAAAAACAGGTATATCTCTTGAAGATTTAATTTTAAAAATTGGTATTTCCTGTCCAACATGTTTTGAATATACTATAAAAGGAAATGATGGCTATGAAAAAACAGTCAGCTGGGACATTTTAAATACAGGAATTCTGACTGATTTATATAGGGTTTATTTTCCTGATACTCCAAAGGCATTTTGGGTTAGAGATATAATTGAAATTGAGGTGAAATAAAATGAAAAATATTAAGGCTTTAGCTGGAATTTTGTTATTCGGTTCACTCTGGGGATTTTCTGAAGTAATTATCGGCTCAGCGATTCAAGATATTGGTTTACCAAGTGGCATTATTATGACAGGGGTTTTCGCTATTGCATTTCTTGTTGTGAGCAGAATAATTTACCGCCAGCCAGGAATGCAATTTGGCATGGGTCTTGTTGCAGGTGGTTTAAGACTTTTTAATCCGTTTATTGGATGTCATCTATGTTCAGCAATAGCAATCATGGCAGAGGGTGCAATATTTGAATTGATATGGTATAAGATTTCGTTTGATTTCAGTGAACTAAAGAGTAATATTATGAAAAGCAGTATGGGTATTATTTCTGCATATTTCCTCTATATAGGAGGTTATATTGTAACCCAAATTCTAACACCCATTGCAGCTGGTGCTAATTTTTATATTGAAAATTTAATTGTTTTTATGCCAAGGATATTATCAAGTGGACTGTTTGCTGCAATTATTGGTGGAGCAATTTTACCCATTGTATTTTTAGCTAAAGATATAAAAATCACTTTAAAAGACAGGATATATTATCCAACCACAATCGGGATAACTATATTATGTTGGTTTATCGTGGTTGGAAATTGGTTTTTTACATAGGTGAATTGTATAATGGAAAAACCAAAAACTGTAAAGATCTTGAAATTTCATCCTGAGAAATGTGATGGTGGCCTTGGATGTGAAAAGGCATGTTCACAAGTTCATTTCAAATCAGATGAGGGTGGTGAAAAGTCAGCAATAAGAATTTTAAAAGATGACAAAACCTTCAAAATGCATGTTTGTGATCATAGAGGTCTATGTATAGATATGTGTCCAGTAGGAGCAATTACTAGGAAAAAAAATGGTATTGTATTACTTGATAAAAATACCTGTATCGGATGTCAAGCGTGCGTTGGTTTTTGTCCGATTGGTGCAATGAGAAAATCAGATTCAAGAATTGAACCTTTTAAATGCATATCATGTGGTGCATGCGTTCGTGCATGTCCAAATGGTGCCCTTGAACTTGTTGAAATAAAAATCAATGATATCCGAGAAATAGTTTATCATAAACAGGGAGTCTGAACTATGGCTGAAGGACAATTATCAATTGAAGAATATGTAACTGGTAATACAAAACATATCTGGGACCTTAAGAAAATATTGAAGGCTCATAAAGTGTTGTTTGACCATACTTTCAAAAAAAACATAGTTAAAAAAGGGTATGCAAATCGCACTATTTATATCAATTTGAGTTCCAAAGAAATTATTGAAAAAAAGGTCACTGATAAAATGAAACAGAAATTCACAGGTGGCCGAGGTTTTGGACTTAAACTACTTTGGGATTCAATAAAATCTACTACTAAATGGGATAGTGCTGAAAATGAATTAATAATTACTACAGGTCCGTTATGTGGTACAACCCAATATCCTGGTTCTGGAAAATCCCTTTGTTTAACTGTTTCACCTTCTACTGGTATTATATGTGATAGCAACGTTGGTGGATTTTTTGGCCCATATCTTAAGTTTGCAGGTTTTGATGCACTAGAGATTCAGGGAAAAGCAAAAAATGATGTTGTTATCTTTATTGATGGGGAAAAAGGAAGAATCTCTGTTGAGACAGCACCGCTTGAAGAGACAAACTCACATATATTAAATGAACAATTAACTAAAATATATGCATCTGAAGATACTGACAAGTCACGTCAAAAAATCTCTGTTGTATCAGCAGGAAAAGGTGCAGAAAATAGTTTTTGGGGTTGTCTTAATTTTTCTTTTTATGATATCCGACGTAAGGTTTGTCGGATGAAACAGGCTGGACGTGGTGGTCTTGGAACAGTTTTAAGAGATAAAAAAATTAAAGCAATTGTAGTAAAGGTTGACAAATTTGATGGAGTTTCAAACAATCCAGCTGATCCTGAAATTTTAGTTAAGATTGGAACAAAACTTCATCGTGAAATAAGAGATTTGGACAGATATCAATGTAATATGCGTGCAGTAGGAACAAGTCATCTAGTTGAAATAATGAATGAATATGATTTACTGCCAACTGAAAACTATCGTTTTGGTAGCTTTCCTAAAGCATCAAACATTTATTCAACCAAATTTTACAAGCATTTTACAAAAATCATTCCAGATGGCTGCTGGCATGGTTGCACTATGGCTTGCTCAAAAACAGTTGATGGGTTCACAGTTAAGACTGGACCTTACAAAGGACAAAAAGTAACAGTTGACGGGCCTGAGTATGAAACAGTAGGATGTGGTTCCAATATGAGCCTATGGGATCCATTATGGATTCTTGAGTTTAACTTTTATTGTGATACTTATGGACTTGATACAATATCTGCAGGTACTGCAATTGCATTTTATATGGAAATGTATGAATATGGAATTTTGAATAAAGAGAGGTGTAGTGGTTTAGAACTATGTTTTGGAAATGGAGAAGCAGTCCTAGAATTCTTACATTGTATTGCTCAAGGAGATAAATCTGATTTTATAAAAACAGCTTCAAAAGGAATAAAACGAGTTAAAGATTGGCTTATTAAAAACAAATGGGGAGATTCCCAATTAATTAATGATTGTGGTATGGAAAGTAAAGGCCTTGAGTACTCAGAATATGTTACAAAAGAGTCTCTAGCTATGCAGGGCGGTTATGGTCTTACTCTAAAAGGTCCTCAGCATGATGAGGCATGGCTTATTTTTATGGATATGGTAAATAACGCTATTCCAACATTTGCAGATAAGGCAGAAGCTCTTCATTATTATCCAATGTGGAGGACATGGTTTGGACTGAATGGACTTTGTAAACTTCCTTGGAATGACATTGAACCAGCAAATAATTCAGAGACAGATGAACCTGCAAAGGTTCCTGAGCATGTACAAAATTATGTTGATTATCAAAACGCAATTACAGGTTGGAATATTGATAAGAATGGTTTAATTTTACAAAGTGAAAGATGCTATAACTGGCAGAGAGCAATGAATGTTTGGATGGGTAGAGGTCGTAGAAAAGATGATTGGATACCTTACCGCTCTATGGGACCAGTGACAGAAATGGAATACCTATCAAGAATTGATAGATATGATAAAGACCTTGTAGAAAAAATTGGTCTTTCTAAAAAAGAGCTAGAAAAGTTGAGCTTGCAAGAAAAAATGAAAATACTATATGATTACCGGCAAAATCAGTATCAAAAACTTGCAGATGCTGTATATTTCAGACGTGGATGGACGCCAAATGGAGTTCCAACTCCTCAAAAAATGGAAAAATTGGGAATGGATGATCCAAAGATGTTAAAAATGCTTCAAGAAAAAATTGATGGAGATGAAAAAGCAGGTCTGAATGTTTGGGGTGGCAGATATGAAAAAAATGAACATCCCCCAAGTAAAAATCCTAAATATTGGGAAAAATGGTAAAAAATGAATAAAGAAAAAACCAACAAAATTAAGAAAAAATTAAAAAAGTCAAGTGTGGGTATAGCAGGACTTGGCGGATTAGGTTCAAATGCAGCAGTTGCTCTTGCTCGTGCTGGAATTGGTCGTTTAGTTTTAGTAGATTTTGATAAAATCGAAGATAGTAACATTACTAGGCAATATTATTTCTTAGATCAAATTGGAAAACTGAAAACAAATGCATTGCAAGATAATATTAAAAAAATCAACCCTTCAGTTGTAATTGATGCTTATTGTGAAAAACTAATTAAAGGGTCAATGGAAACAAGATTTAAAGATGTTGATGTTGTAATAGAAGCACTTGATTCTGCCGAAACAAAGGTTGCATTTATTGAAGAAATACTTACAAAACTGCCGGATAAACCAATTGTTGCTGCTTCTGGTGTTTCAGGTTATGGTCATTCAGATAGAATATCTACAAAAAATTTAGGTAAACTATTTCTATGTTATGATGAAAATGCAAAGTCTTGTGATATTGATGTCCTTGTAGCTCCTCGTGTAGGTCTTATGGCAAACTGGGAAGCAAATCTGGCTCTTGAAATTATTTTGGGTGAAGATAGGTGAGTATAGAAGTAAACACTAGAAAAGTAGATTGGGTTAAAAAGGAAACCGTAAAAGAACTTTTAAAGAGAATGAAATATTCATTTCCTTTAGTGGTAGTAAAAATTAACGATGAAATCATCCCAAGATCAAAATTTTCAGAGGTCTATATTCCAAATAACTCAAAAGTATCAGTTATTCATATGATAAGTGGTGGTTAGTTAATATAATCAATCAATAAATTTTTTTATTAATGTATAAACTGTAATTGATAATAGTGGCACAAATATAATAAATATATATTCCTCGATGGGAATTCCAAATAGATTGCCAATTATTTTATCCTGTGAGAAGTTCCAAATTCCTAATTTTACAGATATTTGGTCCCATATCACCCCTAAGATAAAAAGTATAAAAAGTGTTAATAAAAGATTTTTAAATTTTATTTTATCTCTTAGATAATATAACAAAATAATAGAGGGGATAACTGCAAAAACAAGCATCAGCCCTATATAAGTAAAATTACTCATAAAAATTGCAAACAATTAGTTTTTAATAAATATTTTTATCCAGAAATAGATCCAATTATTGTTAGAAAAGAAAAACTAAAAGCAAAAGCAAAATAGGTAATATACATCAAAGTCCATGAGGATGTGTTTTCCAAAAATCCAATTTTTTTATCATCTTTTATCATAAGATGAAAAATTAAAAATCCTGGAATTGCAAAAAAAGTTAGGAATAGTAAGTATGAATCAAGTATTCCGCTATCTATTAATATTGGTATGTATGCAAATGGTAAAATCAAGAATGGAAGTGACATTAATGCTGCTTTTTTTACACCATAAGTATTAACTAATGTATGAGTTCCCGCTTTTTTATCAGCCAGACTGTCATTTATATCTTTAGTTATTGAACCTCCAATTAAAAAACACATTGCAATTATACCTATTGCCAATGGCAATGGCTCTAACGCATTACCAAAAACACTCCATGATGCAAGAATGCCAAGGAGTCCTCGTGGTACTCCTACCCATAGTTGATTGACATACAATAGGTCCTTAAATCTTGGAGGTAGAGAGTAAGTCACTGTAAATATTGCAATTAATAATATAAATATTATAAACAAAGTGTTAACAAGAAGTGATATTGAAATTGCTAAAATGTATAGAATGATAGATATAAGAATTGCTTCATTAATAGATATTGATCCTTGGACAATCGGTCGATAAGGTTTTGAAATTCTATCTGCTTTGATATCTGTAACCTGGTTTAGGGCATTTGATGCACCGTTTAATATTGCAAGTGATAAACATGCAGGTATGATTTTTGTAAGCAAAATAAAAGATATAATGTCTGCTTTTCCATAATAAAATAAACTGGCAATCATGATACATAATGAAATTATTATTGGTGCAAGTAATGTGAAAGGTCGGATCAAATTAATATAACCCATTATTTGATTTTTAAACACATTCATCATAATTTTCTCTCTCCGACAATTTAGTATTTTGTTACTTTTTGAATATAAAGGTTGTTTGACATCTGTTATCTAAAATAAGATATTTTGAAAAAGGATAAATTTCTTCAAAATAGATTTTATATAATAAATTTATTTAGGGTTATTTGGTAAGGGAAATAACATGCCAAAATTCAGAGGATTTATTGCAATAGATATTGAGCCTTTCCAAAAATTGATCCAACTAGAAAATGAAATAAAAAATACTGGTGCAAATTTAAAACTTGTTGAACCAGAAAATGTTCATATAACCTTAAAGTTTTTAGGAGATACTGATGAAGCACTTATTGATAGAATTGAAGAGATTATGAAATCTTCTGTAAAAGATATCGGTCCTTTCACTATCAAATTTATTGGATCAGGATTTTTTCCAAATCAAAACTATATCAGAGTAATTTGGATAGGAATTGAAAATATTGAACAATTAAGTAAAATTGCAAAAAAAATCAATGAACAAACATCAAATCTTGGTTTTGAAAAAGAAAAGAGAGGCTTTTCTGCTCATCTGACCATTGCACGTGTTAAATCTGCAAAAAATAAAGATAAATTACTACAAATAATCGATAAATATAAAGATATTGAATTTGGAATTTTTAATGCAAGTAATATAAAACTTAAAAAAAGTGAATTGACACCAAAAGGACCTATTTATACAACTCTTAAAGAAGTAAAAATATAATCTTGGTGGTGGATTAAATAGAAAATTGGATAGTTATTCTTGGATTAATTAATTTGATATTATTTTTTATAGGATTAATCTTTTTTATGCCTAAAAATTTTTATAAAAAAACCAAGTTTAATTTTTCAGAAATTTTTCAAATGTTTAGCATGCAGTATTTTCCTATTTTAATTATCATAATAATTGTTATTTTTCACATAATTGAAGTAAATATAATAGACCCTCAAGTAACAAGTTGGGTTGGTCATGATTTTGCAAATAACCTTGAAGGAATTGAAGGAAAAACTGTTTATTGGTTTTCACAAAACTGGATAGATGTTTTTGTTTATTTCTTTGTGATAATGTACATAGGAATATATCCATTCACACTGTGGTTTTCAATATTTTATTTCATTTTTAATAAAGAAAAAAAATCTATGAAGTCATTGGCATATGGCCTTTTATTAATCTATGTTATTGCTCTTCCATTTTATCTTTTTTTACCAATAACAAATGTTTACACATTTTATAATGTAGGTTCAGCACTTGAATCAGTTATACCCTCTGTTGAAAGCTTTTTTTATTCAACAACTACTCAAAATAACTGTTTACCATCACTACACACTGCAATGACAATACTTATCGCATATTGTTTGAAAATTACTGGAAATAAAAGATTGACATATTTTGGTTATCTGGTAATGGTTTGTGTGATATTATCAGTTATTTATTTATCAATACACTGGATTACTGATGTAATAACTGGAGCAACAATATCTGTAAGTGTAATATTGATATTGGATAGATTTATGAAGGAAAAGAAAAATGAACGAAATTGAAGAACAGGTTTTAAAAAAAATTATTCCCTCAAATTCATACAGAAAAAATCTTGAAAATATAATTAATGAAATAAAAGTTGAAATTGAAAAGGAAATAATAAAAAGAAAATTACCGGTAACTGTTGAACTTGTTGGTTCAACTGCTAAAGATACCTATCTTTCGGATAATTTGGATATCGACTTTTTTTTATCTTTTCCAATAAAATACCAAAAAGAAGAAATTTCTAAACATGCTCTTTCAATAGGAAAAAAACTTTTAAAAGATACTGAAGAATCTTATGCAGAGCATCCTTACTTAAGAGGATACTACAAGAATTATTATGTAGAAATAGTTCCATGCTATAAAATTGAAAACGCCTCGCAAAAACTTTCATCAGTTGATAGAACACCTCTTCATACAAAATTCATAAAAGAAAATTTACATGAAGAACAAAAAAAAGAGGTACGTCTATTCAAACAATTTCTTATGGGAATTGGATGTTATGGTGCTGAAGCAGAAATTGAAGGTTTTTCCGGTTATTTATGTGAAATAATAGTATTAAAATTTTCAACATTTAAAAAGATACTAGAAAATGCACAAAACTGGAATTCAGGTGAAAATCTGGCATTAACAAAAGGTAATTATCCAAATTTTGAAACTCCACTTACATTTATCGATCCAGTCGATACAAATAGAAATGTTGCTTCAGCTGTATCAATTGAAAAATTTGATTTGTTTATAAAAGCTTGTAAAGAGTATCTTATAAAACCAAATATCACATTCTTTTTTCCAAACAAAATTAAACCATGGTCAGTAGAAAAAATTAAGGCAGAAATCCAAAAACAAAAATACTTGTATACAGGTATAAAATTTGTTAAACCAAAAATAATTGATGAAAATCTTTATCCTCAAATAAGAAAGGCGTGTAAGGCTATTTGGCAGGCATGTAAAAGATATGATTTTACTATATATGATGTTTCTTTTTATATTGATGAAAATAAGGAAATTATCTACATTATTGTAAAATCAAAAGATGAGGTCCTTTCAAAAACATTTCAACATATAGGTCCACCTATTTCTTTAAAAGAAAATGCAAAGGAATTTATCAACAAATGGAAAGATGATTCAAAGGTTACAAAAAAACCTTATCAAAAAAACGATAGATTATTTGTAGATTTGAAAAGAGATTATATACATATTTCCAATTTTTTATCAGATCAAATTAAGGATTTAAGCTTAGGTAAACATATTGATAAAACTTCTAAGAAACAATATAAAATTTTAGAAAAAAAAGATTTAATTATTAACCCCTTAGCAAAGTTTTGGACGATGTATTTAGACAAAAAAAATTCTTGGGAAAGATAATATGAAAACAATTGGACTTTTTACAAATAATTTTTCCCTTTACCATGATCTTATTAAAATCCTTAAAAAGAGAAAGGTACCTTATGTTTCACTTTCCTCTGTTAAAAATATTCCAAGTAGCATTGGTGTAATAATTACTTCTAATAATGAATTACATGATATTAAATCTCAAAAAGTAATTGCAGCAGATGCTTATGACACAATTGATCATGCTGTTGATTTAGCACTTCAAATGTTGATAGGAAAAGAACTTTATTCTAAGATTTTTATAGGTATTGATCCTGGCGATTCTCCAGGTATTGCTGTTGTCGGTGATGATATTCTTCTTCAAAAAATAAATATCGATGCACCTGAAAAAGTTGTAACTGTTATTAAAAGGATTCTTAGGGAGTATCCTGCTTTAGAAACATTGATACGTATAGGCCATGGTTCTATACTTACAAGAAATAGAATAATAAATTCTCTTATACCACTTAAAATTCCAATTGAAATTGTTGATGAGACAAAGACAACCCCCTCACAACAAATTGGTAGACATCAACGAGATAGCGAAGCTGCAGCTGTTATTGCTCTTTTAACTGGTGGAAAAGTCCAAAAACGCTTACCATTAGAACCAACAAAAGGTGATATTAGAAATATTCAAGAAAGAAGTAGAAAGCTTACTGGTGGAAAATTTTCCATTTCAGAAAAAACTGCTAAAAGAGTTTTAGAAGGAAGTATAAGTTTAATTGAAGCAATTGAATTAGAAAAAAATTCTAAGAAAAAGTAATCAAAAAATCAAAGTAGTTTGTATAATATTTTATAATGAATAATTGATAATATTATTAATCAAACCCAAATGTTTATGAAGCTGTCTCATATGCTCTTTGGGTAAGAGTGATGAATGACAAAAGGGCTCTTGTTAGTGTATCTGATAAAACCGGTATAGTTGATTTTGTTAAAGGAATTTCTGAACTAGGTTATGATATACTTTCAACGGGGGGAACTGCAAAAGCTTTAAAAAAAGCTGGTATAAAAACAATTGAAGTGTCAGATGTAACTAATTTTCCAGAGATGCTTGATGGCAGGGTAAAAACCCTTCATCCAATTATCCATGCAGGTATATTAGCTAAAAGAAATGTAAAACAACACATGTCTACTTTAAAAAAGCATTCCATTAAAACAATTGACATGTTGGTTTGTAATCTTTATCCATTTGAAGATACAATAAAAAAACCCAAAGTTGGAATTGAGGAAGTAATAGAAAATATCGATATTGGTGGTCCAACTCTTATTAGGGCTGCAGCTAAGAACTATAAGGATGTTATAGTTGTAACAAATAAAAATCAGCATAAGGACGTATTAAAATCCTTAAAAATAAAGGGTGACTTAAGTTTAAGGGAAAAAGAGAAACTCTCTTTAGATGCATTTACTCATACTGCTCAGTATGATTCCATTATCTCAAATTATTTAAGAAATAAATGGACCAATGATATTTTACCAGATGAAAATAGTATTCCAATCAGAAAAAAACAAGATATGAGATATGGAGAAAATCCGCATTTAAAAGCTACATTTTATAAAACTCTACCAGATGTCAATGAACCTTGCATCATCAATGCGTTAAAAATTCAAGGTAAGGAACTATCATATAATAATATTCTTGATAGCGACTGTGCTATTGAATGTATCAAAGAATTTTCTGACCCAACATGTGTAATAATTAAACATGCAACACCTTGTGGTATTGCAAGTTCTAAAAATTTATTGCAGGCTTGGAAAGATGCTTATTCAACTGATAAATATTCTCCATTTGGAGGTATAATATCATTTAATAGAGAAGTTGAAAAGGATGTTGCAAAAGAACTTTCAAATCTATTTTTAGAGGTAATCATTGCACCAAGTTTTTCAAAGAATTCATTAGAAATTTTTAGTAAAAAGAAAAACCTAAGACTTCTAGAATTAAAAGGTCTTGAAGAAAAAATTGAACGTCAAGGTGTTATTTTAAGAAGTGTTGTAGGGGGTTTTCTATCTCAAGAGCGTGATGTTAATTTAGTTCCTAAAAGTAATTGGAAGATTGTTACAAAAAAGAAACCAACTGATAAAGAACTTAAATCAATGGAATTTGCTGTAAAATGTGTAAAACACATTAAATCAAATTCAGTTGTTTTTGTAAAAGGTACTCAAACAGTTGGGATTGGTGGAGGACAAACAGCACGGGTTGATGCTACTTGGATTGCAACAAATAAAGGAAAAGAAAATATTAAGGGTTCTACCATGGCAAGTGATGCCTTTTTCCCATTCAGAGATGCAGTTGATGTTGCAGCTGATGCAGGAGTAAAAGCAATAATCCAACCAGGTGGATCAATTAGAGATGATGAGGTTATACAAGCTGCAGATGAATATGGTATTGCAATGGTATTTTCTGGTCAGCGATATTTTAAACATTAATTGAAAATTATGCAATAATAATTAATGATTTTTAATGTTAGGCTTTATTGCTTCGATATAGTTAATATTTAGACATCCAACGCCTTGGTTTGATTCAATAAATAAAAGTCCAGCATCGTAATCAATATCAAGAACCATACCAAAAATAACATGGACTTTTTCTTCACCAGGCTCTTTTGTAATTATCTTACAATATTTATTTATCATCTTATCTAAACATTTTTCTTCCATTTTCCTTCCTTCTAAAATCATTTTTATTGATATGTGATTTTCATCTCACAACAAACCATGATACATTTTGTCAATATAGATATTTAAAACTATCGTGTAAAAATATCAAAATGAAAATTATCTATATAGTAATGTAATTAACAGAATCATATAATTTTAAATATAAAATTGATATTTAATCAATTTGTAAATTTAGATAAAAACTTCTTAAATCTCTTAAACTTAAATCCTGTTTTATTTTCAATTTCAAGCAACATATTTATATCATTTCTATCCAGACTTTTTGTAAACAATACAGAGAGTAGATAGACTATATATAAAAGTATTAATATGAAAATCAGAAACCACCAATTATAAATTAAAAAAATCTGTGTTAAGATGTAGTAAATTGGAATAATAAATAACAAAGAAAATACAATTGGTTTTATAAGATTTGAACTTAATGGTTGAATTTTACTTATTGAATATAATTTCACAGTTTTTACAATATTTATAAATATAATTGTGGATGCAGAAGCAATAGCTGCCCCATTATAGCTATATATTGGAATCAACAATAAATTAAGTATAACATTTAACGTGGCAGCAGTTATAGTTGTATACAAATTAAAACGAGTTTTACCAAGAACTATTAATGATGCACCACAGGGCCCAACTAAATTATTAATAATCTGTGCTAAAGAAAGAATCCTTAATACATTTACTGAATCTAAGTAATTATCGCCTAGCAAAACTTTTATTGGCAATTCTGGAAATAAGAAAAATATTATAAATAATGGTAATGAAAAAATTGTAATCCATTTTGTCAAAATCAAATAATTACTTCTCATTTCATTTAATAGGCCTTTAGCATACAAACCTGAAAAGATTGGAACATATGATACTAATAATGCACTCAAAGGAAAAAAGATGAATACTGCAAAGGGTACAACTGCATGATATAATCCAACTTCAGAAGCACCTTTTATTGTTCCTATCATTATTGTATCAGTCCAGGTAATTATCAGACCAATCATTGCGGTTCCTAAGAGTGGAAGAGAAAACATTATAAGTTCTTTGGCTGCAGGACTGAAAATCGATTTTATTGAAAAAAATGAAAATGAAGTTGATTTTTTGAAGGAATATATTGTTAATATAATAAAAATAATAATAGAGGTCAATAAAAAAGCATGAAACACATAAACAAATGGTAAATTTAACGCAATGATTATCAAAATAAATACTAAAAAAAGTAAACTTTCTAGGATATTTTTGATATAGGCCATTGGTTTTATCTGTTCAAATCCTCTGAAAATCGATACAATTTTTATATTTACTACATTGAAAGGTATAGATATTGCAATTATTTTTAAGGGTAAGATTAGGGATTCTTCATGAAATATATTTACTGAAATTATTTCAGATAAAAAAAATACAATAAGTCCTGCAATTACACTTACAAAAAAACTTAAAAGAACAGAAGTAACAATGAATTTGGGTATTTTATCAAATTCATTCTTACCTTTACTGTGTGCAATGCTACGAACAACTCCCTCAGTCATTCCCAAAGAACTAGCTGTCATACAAATATTTAAAACTGTTAATCCCACTGAAAATATTCCTACATAATATTCAGACCATGCTCTGGCAATGAGAACTGTTCTTGCAAAAATAAAGATCGATGATAATAATATTGAAATAATAATGAGTCCTGTCCCTTTCATAAGTTTTTGTAAAGAATCATTGATAGAATTGTTATTAGATGAATTTTCTTCTGTAATCATTTATGAACCTGAATCCTTATTTTGTAGGTATATGCAGAAGTTTTTTAAAACTATTACCTGTAATTTTAATTAAAAAAAATTACTTTTTCAAAAAATAATCCTTTCTTGTATTAATTTAAATAATTTTTCTATAATCATCAACTTGTTCGGTAATAGTATTAGTAAGAATTAGTCTTACTCCTTTCTCTGTATCTAAAAACTGATAATCAAAAATTATTGTATTGTCTCTGTTTATCCAATAGATTGAAAGTTGTCCATCCTTTATTTTCCATTCAAATGGACCATCGTCATCAAATCCTGTCCCGTTTGATCTAAATGTAGTTGTTTTCTGATTTAATTGTGTTGCTGATTCCCATGCACCAATAAACTTATTTTTATCATTACTGGTATTACCAGAACAACCACTTAATCCAACAGTTATTAACAGAATAGCTATTCCAACTATCAATATGCGTTTATTCATTTTAACCCTTTTTATTATATTATTACAGTCTTTTGATACTCTTTCCAATCCTTAAAATATGATTATTATTCTTAAGTTTTTCCTAAATAAAAACATAATTAGGTTATTAATCGGAGAAAAATTGATATATTATACCATTATACTTAAGTGCAAAATCTTTAAATGTGTATGTGTACTCTAGCAGATATTAAGTTTTACCTACATGGTGAATAAATTGACTGAAAACCCAGAAGATAAAAAATCATCAAATACTGAAAAAAAAGAAGAGATGAAACCAATAGATGAATGGATTGCAACTCATAATTTTGAAACCACAGCAGATATCAGAGTTCCTGAACTTTTATTAGATCAAGTTATCGGGCAAGATAAATCAGTAGCTATCGTTAGAAAAGCTGCAGAGCAAAAACGTCATGTCATGCTTATTGGTGATCCTGGTACTGGTAAATCAATGGTAGCTAGGGCGATGACAGCATTTCTTCCAAAAGAAGAACTTGAGGACATTATTGCATATCCAAATACTGATGATTCAAATATGCCACATATTAGGGTTGTACCTGGTGGAAAGGCTAATGAAATAGTCAAGGCCCAAAGGATGGAAGCTAAGAAGAAAAAACAGCAACAAAGTTCTTTTATTATATGGTTTGCTGTTTTGATAATGATACTTTCTGCTTTTGCTGCTTTTGCACCTGCTTTTGATGGTGCAAATTTCAAATCTGAAAATATTCAGTACCACTGGCTATTCCTTGGAATCATTGTTGCATTTATGATTTTTTTATTTTTTTCTAGAGGTGCATTAATGCAAAGAAGGGAGTTACAAGGAGTTCCAAAGATTCTTGTAGCTCATGAAAAAAATGATTTACCTCCATTTATTGATGCTACAGCTGCACATTCAGGTGCTTTGCTTGGAGATGTACGTCATGATCCTTTTCAATCTGCAGGTCTTGAAACCCCACCTCATCAACTTGTTGAGGCAGGTTCAATTCATAGAGCACATAAAGGTGTATTGTATATTGATGAGATTAATACATTAAATCTACCTTCACAACAGCATCTTCTAACAGCAATTCAAGAAAAAAAGTTTCAAATAACCGGGCAGTCTGAACGAAGCTTTGGTGCAATGGTAAAAACTGAACCTGTTCCTTGTGATTTTGTTTTGGTATCAGCAGGTAACCTTGATGCTTTGAAAGGAATGCATCCAGCACTTCGTTCTAGAATTAGAGGATATGGTTATGAGGTTTATTTAAACAGCAATATGGAGGATACCAATGAAAACAGAGAAAAATTGGTACGTTTTGTTGCTCAGGAAGTTAAAAAAGATGAAAAAATACCTCATTTTGATAAAAATGCTGTTGCCGAAATCATTCATGAGGCTCAGAGACGTGCTGGTAGAAGAGGTAAGCTATCACTAAGATTAAGGGAACTTGGTGGACTTATTCGTGCTGCTGGAGATGTTGCATATGAAAATGGACTTAAGATAGTAACACAAGATCATGTCTTGCAAGCAAAATTAATAGCCAAATCCCTTGAACAACAAGTCGTAGATAGAGCAATTGAGCAAAGAAAGGACTACAGATCTTTTAAAACTGAAGGAACGGAAGTTGGTGTTGTAAATGGTCTTGCTGTTCATTCTGCTGATCCTTCAATGAGCGAATTTTCAGGGTTAGTCCTTCCAATTGTCGCTGAAGTTACACCAGCTGGTTCAGAATCTGAAGGAAAGGTTATTGCCACAGGAAAACTTGGTGAAATAGCTAAGGAATCAGTTCTAAACATATCTGCAATAATAAAGAAATACATGGGTCGGGATATTACTGAAGTTGACATTCATATTCAATTCATTGGAACTTATGAAGGATTGGAAGGAGATTCAGCTAGTATTTCTGTTATGACAGCAGTAATTTCTGCTATGGAGGGAGTCCCAGTTAGGCAAGATACAGCGATGACTGGCTCACTTAGCATAAGAGGAACGGTTCTTCCAATTGGTGGTGCTACTGCAAAGGTAGAGGCAGCTGCAAAGGCTGGTATCAAAAGGATTCTTGTTCCAAAGTCAAATCTAAATGATGTTTTGATTGAAGATAAATTCAAAAAGGATATCAAAGTAATCCCAGTTGAAACATTAACTGATGTAATAGAAAATGCTTTAAAAGGTGAGGGAAAACAAGAATTACTGAAAAAACTCAAAGCTATGAAACCTTTAAAAATAACTGGTAAAATTGAACTTGATTCAGAGAAAAAAATAATTGCATCACGCCCTGAGATAAAAGAACAAGAAAAATAATTTTTATTTTTTAGTAAGCCGCATTAATTAATATTTTATATCCTTCAATACATTCTTTTTATGTATAATTATGAAAGCTTTGTTTATTGGAAGGTTTCAACCTTTTCACAAGGGGCATTTAAAAATTATTATTAATGCATCAAAAGAGTATGAAGAAGTAATAATTGGAATAGGATCATCTCAATATGGTAATTCTTCAGATAATCCATTTTCTGCTGATGAACGAAAAAATATGATTAAAAAATCTCTTGATGCTATTGGTCTGAATAACTTTAAAATTGTATTAATACCTGATATTCATAATCCTCCAAAATGGGTAGATCATGTTTTATCTATTATCCCAGATTTTGATATTGTAATTTCCAATAACTCATTTACAAAACAATTATTTACAGAAAAAGGCTTTAAAATAAAGGAAACACCTCTTTATGATAAAGATAAATTTTCAGGCAAGGTTATACGTAAAAGAATAATAAATGATGAATCCTGGAAAGATTTAGTCCCTCAAGAAGTTCATGATTTTATTATTAGAATCAATGGGGAAAAACGGCTTAAAAATGTAACATAAAATTAAAATCAAAGCGTTACATTAGAATTTTTTTGATAATATTTTTTTTCTTATAAAATCAATAACACCTGTTGCAATTAATATTATTGATGAAAAGATACACAAGTAAAATCCCAAACCCAGACCCCAATATGCATCCATCCTTGTTGTTTCGCCATTTGGTAATAATACATCAAGAGAACCTTGGCCATTTAAATTTCCAAGACTTATTTCAGTAATTTTTGACATTCCAAATAGAAAAGCAAGTGCAACTAATGTTAAAAATACAATACTTGCAGTTATTAAAATAATAAAATAACGTCTTTTTAGTAAAATATTAGGAATAAAACTTAGCATTAGTAGCGCAATTCCTGAATAGATAATAAAAAGTAATGTTCCAACAAAATCTGTAAAAACCTCTGGTAGCGTTGCAAGTTGTAAGTAACTTTCATCATTATATATGATACTTTCCACCATTTGTTGAGGGACAATATACATATCTGAATTTTTTTCAGTCAAATTGGCCTCATTTGTTGCATCTAAAAACCACCATGGCTGGAATAGTGAAATTATTACAAGTGCTATTGCAAGTAATTTTAAAAATGTGTTTAGTGTTATTCTTTTTATAAAAAGCAAAGCTAAAAGTTCAATTATTATAACTATTGCAATCCCTGTAATTAATATTGGAAGTATTGATTCAACTTCTGTAACAATGTTTATATCTTTATCATTGGTTAATTCAATGTTTCTAACTCCAATGAGTTTATTATCTGAATAAACCTTTATTGTATACCTGGCAGGTGGAAGGATTATAACTTCGTCAGGAGAGATAGATTCCAATAATAAGTAACCATTTCTTTTTATATCTAGTTTAAAATCATTATTTTCTATAAAATTACCGCGTGAGTCAAGAAGTCTTGTTTTGAGATTAAATGCAGCTGATAATTTTATACAAGTATAATCTTCTTCAGCTGGAACATCAATTAGCTTTTCATCTGAAAATCTACCATATGAAATATATAATCTGTAACTAGATGCTAATAGATTTTCAAACTTGTATTTTCCACTATTTAGATCTTGTGAATATAATTCTACTGGATTTTGCATTTCAGGACTTGTTAATATCGGTCTTACATTAACACCTGGACTAAAGCCTAAAATATCTTTCACTTCTATTATTAAATCATATAAATTAAGATCAATTTTTACTTCATTAACAGACCTTGGAATTTCATTGTTATAAACTATATAACCTTTATAATAAGCTGTTAAAATATATGGATAAACAATATTATAATTGACATACATAGTTGTATCATTACTTTCATCTGTCAACTTTTTAATCAATGTCTTATCGTTTTTCATCAAAGTTAATTCAATATCTTTAATTCTACCTCCAAATTGATCGATAGCAGTTACTTTTATTGTTTTTTGCCATGTACAGTACATATCTATTACTTTATCAGAATCTATGCGAACTGCTCCTATCCCAATTATTCTTTTTTGTTGGTTTACAATATGTCTAAAAATTTTAACTATGTAATCTCCAGACGCAAGTTTTGGAAATTTAATTATATATGATCCTAGTAATGGTTTATTTAAGATACCTTTTGAAACAACCTCATCATTTTGATAAAGTTCAGCTGATATATCAGTAATGGGATATCCAGTTATTCTTTCTATTAGAGGATATGTAAAAGCTCTAGCAGAAAATCTAGGAATAACAGTTAAAGTGTATATATTCTGATCCCCATTATCATGCCCATTTCCAGTATTTTGACGGTATTTTACAAGTGATCTAAAATACTCTGCTTCTGATATTACATCTATATAACCACCTTCAAAAGTGGAAAATAATTCAACATCAAACTCAATAACAAGATCATCAGGAATCTCTAAATCGTGCTCTCCTCCTTTCTCATAGGAATTTCTTCCAAAACTGACAGCTGCGTAGTCAATTTCTGCACCGATTACGTCTAAATATTCTTTTTCTGCCAGTTTTATCTGAATTCCATCTCTTTCATCTTTTCCGTATTTAACTATGTCTTTATTTGATGAAAATAGAATTCCAAATGCCTTCCCACTTTCGCCTTCATCATATGAAAACCATGCATCTTCTCCTATGTCGCAATCATCTGTATAAGGTATGATCCATTCTCTATCTTTATTTTGAGGATTAGGATTTATGTTGTACTCTTTTATTTGATTATTTTCACCATAAACATGTAGATATGGTAATATCTTTCCAAATTGCATTTCTTTTATAGATTTGCTTTTTGACATATAAGATACTATTCCACCAAATACACCATCGGTATTAATTTGACCTGTGACTAATCCTTCTTCAAATACCTGATGTTTAACATGAACAGAAATACGATTGTTCTCACCTGGACAATAGTAATATCTATAGATATTTGCAGTACGAATTTTTTTCCCTTCTGATTCACTTACAATTACACATTCAACCATAAGATTTCCATCTATACGGATTTCTTTTGAAACGAGTAAATAATCTGATGAGATCTGTTCTTCGTCCTTTTTACCAATATTATAACCGAAACTAAGAGATGCAATATTTTCAGAGTTTGAAACGTCAAATTCTTTGCTTTCAGGTTTCATCTCAATTATCGCTTGTGATAAACGGCGATTTATGATTTGTCCTTTTTGTCCTACTGCATATACTGCAAATCCATCTTCAGTAATTTGATAATAATCTCCTTCTAATGAAATGCCTGATATAGGTTCATAATAGTAATATGAATCCTTAATTCCAACATGATCTGTATATAGGGGTGAAGGTTTTTCTTCATCATCATAAAATACAAAATATTGTTCTTCCCCATCTGCTATATCAGGTACAAGAAATACTAAACCACATCTACTTATATGATTTGAATCTTTAAATTCAAGATCATAAATTTGTGATTCAAGCTCGTGCCATTTTATTCCATCCCAACAGCAAACTCTTATTGAATGTTCATTTGAATTTTTTAC